>Ga0156295_1253_pt1 | contig 15413 bp, 14 predicted proteins | sample RifCSPlowO2_12_FD_107943 | JGI IMG/M metagenome (GOLD analysis project Ga0156295, IMG submission 107943) | Nitrospinae bacterium RIFCSPLOWO2_12_FULL_45_22 | reverse complement strand
GAAGTCCTCCAGAAGGAGCTAAAGGATTTAAAGAGCCGCGTCAGACCTCAGGTGATAGAGGCTATTAGAATAGCCAGGGAGCATGGGGACTTGAGCGAGAATGCTGAGTATCATGCTGCTAAGGAGCAGCAGGCATTGGTTGAGGCTAAGATAAGGCAACTGGAGGATAGGCTGGCCCGGTCTCAAGTTATTGATACCAAGACTCTTTCCAGCGACCGGATAGTCTTTGGCGCTACCGTAGTATTAGAAGATTTACAAGCTGGTGAAGAGAAGACCTTCCGGTTAGTGGGTGAGGATGAAACGGATCATCAGAAAGGAAAGATATCCATAAGGTCACCAGTAGCCAGGGCATTGCTGGGGCGTAAAGTAGGTGAGATGATTAAAGTTGAAGTGCCAAAAGGGACGGTTGAGTATGAAATAAAAAATCTCTATTTTGAATAGAGAAGAGTTAGCAGGGCAGGGGCCTGCGGCTGCTTGGTGTCTGGTTTGTGTCAAGGTAGATAAGCAGGGGTAAAAGGCGGAGGCTTATTATGAAGATTAAAAAGCAGGTAAAACTTTCTGAGGCTTTAGAAGAAATCAAAAAAATAGTTGCTTCCCTGGAGGTTCAAAGAGAGGTCTCCGTAGGTGATACGTTAGCTTCTTTACCTGATGAAGTGACATTAGAGCTAGAGCTGGAGACGGAGGAGGATGGTGGAGAACTAGAACTGGAGCTCAAATGGAAAGGGGGCGAGAGAAGGGAAATGCCTCTGATAGGAATTCTCATGGGGAGCAAAAATGACCGAACTGTTATGGAAGAAGCGGCTGGGATTTTAAGGGAGATTGGGGTTCCTTTTGATATGCAGGTGCTATCCGCTCATAGGCTACCGGATAGGGTTATGGAATATGCCAGAAGTGCCGCAGAAAGGGGTATAGAAGTGATCATTGCCGGGGCCGGGATGGCAGCCCATCTGGCGGGTATGGTAACTGCTAATACCCAACTACCGGTCATAGGTGTTCCATTAAACTCGGGTGTCCTGGGAGGGATAGATGCCCTCCTTTCGACAGTGCAAATGCCTGATGGCGTACCAGTTGCCACTGTGGCTATTAATGGGGCAAAAAATGCCGCCTACCTGGCCCTTGAGATACTGGCCCTAAAATACCATGAGATTGATGAGAAGTTTAAAAAGATGAGGGAAGAGGCAAAGAGAGAATTCGAAGAAGGGGGAAAAGATGCCTGATGATTTAGTAATTAATACTGATATTAAAGGTATTACGTTGTTTAAACGGGGTAAAGTAAGGGATATTTATTCCCTCGGTGATAACCTGCTATTTATAGCTACTGATAGGATCTCGGCCTTTGATGTAGTCCTTCCCAATGGCATACCTAACAAAGGCAGGGTCTTGACCCAGATATCTAGTTATTGGTTTAAACAGATGGAAGACATTATCCCCAACCACCTTATCTCTATGCGGGTAGAAGATTATCCCGAGATATGTCTGCCGTATAAAAGGCTTTTAGAGGGTAGGAGCATGTTGGTGAAGAATGCAGAACCGTTGCCAGTTGAGTGCGTGGTACGGGGTTATCTAGCAGGCTCGGGATACAGGGAGTACCAGGAAACGGGTTCTATCTGTGGGATAAAATTATCCCCCGGCCTGTTAGAGGGGGCTGAGTTAGAAGAACCTATCTTTACTCCGGCCACTAAGGCCGAGGAAGGGCATGATATTAATATTACGGTGGAAAAGATGAAAGAGATCATTGGAGCCGATTTGGCAGAGAGGTTGACAACCATTAGCCTCGATATATACAAAAAGGCCCAGGATATAGCTGAGCAGAAGGGGATTATTATTGCTGATACCAAGTTTGAATTTGGCCTTCAGGAAGGGGAACTACTATTGATAGATGAACTTCTTACTCCGGACTCCTCCCGTTTCTGGCCTAAAGAGGACTATAAACCCGGCCGCTCCCAAAAGAGCTTCGACAAACAGTTTGTCCGGGATTATCTCCTGAGTCTTGATTGGGACAAGACTCCCCCTGCTCCGATACTCCCGGAGGAAGTGGTAAGAAAGACCAGCGAGAAGTACCTGGAGGCTTTAAAGAGATTAACGGGCTAGCTGTGTCTGGCGGGGTTAGAAAACCCTGCTTATCGGTATATAGGGTAATTTCCTACGCCATAGGGGGGCATTCTTATCCCGCTTTTCAACCGAGATATGCTGGATGACTGCTCGCAGAAAGGAGGTCTGGATGGGAGAACAAGCCTTTATCAGTGGAAATGAAGCTATCGGATATGGAGCTTTATATGCGGGCTGCAAACATTTTTTTGCCTATCCCATAACCCCACAAAATGAAATTATGGAATTTTTTGCTTCAGAGCTGCCGAAGAGGGGAGGGGTCTTTGTTCAGACAGAAAGTGAAACTGCTAGTGCCAATATGGTTTATGGGGCGGCTTCTACTGGAGTAAGGGCTATGACTTCTTCTTCTAGTACTGGATTTAGCCTAATGCAGGAGGCAATATCAGCTATGGCTGCAGCACAAGTGCCATGTGTCATAGTCAATGTCCAGAGAGGTGGGCCAGGGGGTGGGACCACTCAGACTTCCCAGATGGACTATTTACAGGTTACCAAAGGTGGTGGACATGGGGATTATCACACGATTGTTCTATCCCCTTCCTTTGTTCAGGAGGCCTTTGACTTTGTTCAGCTTGCTTTCTACCTAGCAGACAAGTATCGCCACCCCACCATTATATTGAGCGATGCCCTTTTGGGGCAGATGATGGAGTCCATTGAGATGCGGAAATTAGAGTTTACTCCTGTGCCAGAAAAGGATTGGGCCGTTGGCTTAGGGAGGAAAGATGGACAGAGGCGTATGATATTCCCTGGGTTTGTCGTCGGCTCTATGCTTAGAGAATATCTGGTAGCCGTTTCAAAAAAGTATGAGCAAATGAAAGAAAAGGAAACTAGATACGATACCCGAGGATTAGAAGATGCAGAGCTCGTTTTGGTTTCTTTTGGCTCTACCGCCAGGGCTGCCTTAGAAGCGTTCCTGATGGCCAGAGAAGAAGGGATGAGGGTCGGTATGATCAGGCCCATTACTCTCTGGCCTTTCCCATACCAGATAATTAAGGAAACATCTCACAAGGTTAAGAAGTTCTTGGTGGTCGAGGATAATCTGGGTCAAATGGTAGAAGATGTGACGGCTGCTGTCACAGAACAAGCTCAAGTTTACCATCTGGGTATTCTGGCAAGACATCTTCCTGGTCCCAGTGGGCTCATCCTTCCCCAAACCATTTATGAGGAGGTGAAGAAGATTTATGGAAAATAGAGAACTCTTAGCAGGACGCCCAAAAACTGTTTTACCAATACCTCACCTCTACTGTCCTGGATGCCATCATGGCTCCGTCTTTAGACTTATTGCTGAGACCATGGATGAATTGGGTATCCAGGATAAGACTATTGGGTGTGTGGGTGTGGGATGCCATGCCTTTGGTTTTATGTTTTTAGATATTGATCTGGTTTCCTGTTTACATGGGCGGGCACCGGCTGTTGCGACCGGAATCAAGCGCTCTCTTTATGGCAAGCCTATAGTCTTTACTGTCCAGGGTGATGGTGATCTAGCAGCTATAGGGATGGGGACAATTATGAATGCTGTGATAAGGGGAGAAAAACTTACCACGATATTCTGTAATAATGCCGGTTATGGGACTACAGGGGGCCAACTGGCACCAACAACCCTTTTGGACCAAAAGACTACTACTACACCTTATGGGAGAAATGCTGAATTAGAAGGTTATCCGGTCCATGTAGCCGAACTCATAGCCACATTTAAGGGGGTAGCCTATTCAGCTCGCTGCTCCCTAACGAGTCGTGCTGAATATAATAGGGCGGCCAAGGCCATGAAGAAAGCTTTCCAGAAACAGATAGAGGGAATAGGATATGGCTTTGTGGAAATTCTTGAGGCCTGTCCATCCACCCTTAAGCTGAGTCCCAAAGATGCCTTAAGATGGGTCGAAAGCCATATGATGGAAGAGTATCCTTTAGGGGAATTTAAAGACATAGATTCAATACCATAGGAGGCCATATGCCAAAGGATAGGTACGAATTTGTTGCAGCGGGATTGGGGGGTCAAGGAGTCTTAACCATGGGACTTACGTTGGCTAAGGCCGGATTGAAGAGATATAAATATGTTACCTGGTTGCCCAACTATGATACCTTTATGAGGGGTGGAGAGGTTATCTGTTATGTAATCCTTTCCCAGAATGAGATTGCTTCTCCCATAATTTCACGGCCTAAGAATATGATATTCCTGGGGCGTCTGGCCTTGGATACGTATGAAGATTGGCTCACCGAAGGAGGTATCGCTATCCTGGATAGCTCCTTGATAGACCGTGAGATAAGGAGGAGGGACTTAAGGGCTATCTACCTGCCGGCTATGGATATGGCCCAGGACATAGGATCTTCCTCATCTCTCGAAACTACCATTACTGACCTCGGTAGTGGGTTTATTCCTACCAGGACAATAGGGATAGAGGCAGGGAGGCGGATTTCAAACTTGATCCTCCTTGGGGCTTATTTAAAGGTAACTGAGGCTATTCCACTGGAGGAGATAGAAGCGTCTCTGGTCGAACTGTTAAAAAGTTCTGGAAAACAGTCTCTCATTTCTCTGAACAAGGCCGCCCTCAGAGCTGGGTATGAAAAGGTAAGATCATAAAAAATAGTTCATGTTTTTTCTTTACAGGCAAAACCGTGATTGCACTCAGGTGCGAAAGAGAAATAATGGATTATAAAAAGGTCTTTATTATTATCTGCCTAGTTTTCAGCATTACCTTAATTTGTTTACATTCCCACTCAGTAAAATCTTCTGAGTATCTGAGCCAGCCCTGCTTCATTTGTGCTCGTATCAAAGGATTCCCCTCGGGTAATCTTGCCTCTCCCATACTGTTTTCTCCTCTGATCTTTTTCTTTCTCATTCCGTCATTTATTCTGGGCTCCTTTTTCTCCTCCCCCAGGTTACCTTACCCTAGCCGCTCCCCACCCTGTATCTAGAGTGCTCCGCTCACAATGGCAAGCCAAGTAATCTCACCCTCATTGCGATGAGCGTTAGCGCAATCTAAATTTTTACTTCCCCTGGCTATTGTATGATTCATACTAGATTCAGGATAACTCATCCGCCAATAATTTAACCCTAGACCTTTGTGATAAATACAAAGTAAGGAGAACAAAAGATGCGGATATACTTATACCTCTTTATGATCTTTATTATTCTTGTTTCAATCTTAGGAGTTTCTCCCCTTAAAGAGTTTAGTTGGGGTGAACAAGGCAAAGTTAAGCCTATAAAGGATCAAGATAAAATAGTCATACTCCAACATGAGATATCTGACTTGAAAAAGAGCCTAAAAGATATGCAATTGGTTATAGAAGCCCAGCAAGCCATATTGGATGAGTTAAAGAAGGACCTAGTCCAACCCCCTGCTACACCAACAATACAACCTTCTCCTCGGGATCCAGATTCTCAAGCTGCATCAAAGAGTGGTTTACCCTCTCTGGCAGCATTAAATCCAAACATCAGTGCCATAGGGGATTTTACTGGAAATATGAGCGATGATGAGAGGAGTGAAGAAGGGGATCGATTTGGTTTTAGAGAAGTCGAGTTAGGCTTCCAGGCAGCGGTAGACCCTTATGCCCGGGCCGATTTTTTTGTAGCGACTGAAGAAGGCGAAGAGGGTGAGATAGAGACCGATGTAGAAGAAGGGTACCTGACTTTGTTAACCCTGCCCTGGGGACTCCAGGCCAAACTGGGAAAATTTTATGCCAATTTTGGAAAGATAAATCGAATCCATCGACCAGAAAGGCCGTATATTGATGATCCCCTCTTCATAAAGAATTTCTTTGGCGAAGAAGGGCGGTTGTCTTCTCCTGGGGTTTCCCTGAGCAGCCTTATTCCAAACCCCTGGGATAAGTATATGGAGCTGAGCGTGGAAATCTTGAATGGGGAAAATGAGAGCAGTTTTGCCGGGAAAGAGTCAGACCATCCTATTTATCTGGCCCATCTAAAAAACTTCTTTGATTTGAGCGACTTGTCCAGCCTTGAGTTAGGCTTAACCGGGGCGACCGGTTTTAATGATTCTGAAGGAGACCAACGGACTACCTTGGAAGGATTGGACCTAACGTATAGATGGAGGCCCTTGGGCCAAGGCCTTTACCGCTCTTTCATATTCCAGACAGAGGCGCTCTTTAATCAGCGAGAGACTGAATCGAGAAATATTAATAGTTTTGGTTTTTATTCATTTGCCAATTACCAATTCTCCCGGAGGTGGTATTTAGGGGGGAGGTTAGAGTATTCAGAGTTTCCTTCTATCGATATAGATAACGAGTGGGGCTATTCTGGGATACTGACCTTTTTCCCCAGCGAGTTTTCCAGGTTCAGGCTCCAGTATAATCATATAGATAGGAATTACGAGAAGGATGAGGATCAGATTCTATTCCAGGCAACCTTTACCCTTGGTCCGCATCGTCCTGAACCTTTCTAAGACAACCTTAAACGAATACGGGTTCTTCTTCACTGCAGAGAGCGCAGAGGACGCGGAGATAATAAACAATTTGTAATAATTTTTCTCTGCGCTCTCCGCGTACGCGGTGGTGAAATAAAAAATTTACAGAGGAGGTAGGTAAAATGATTAGATTTATCGTCCTTTCTTTAACTTTTTCTCTTATATTTGTCCCAACCATAGGATTAGGGGCTTCAAAGATAAAGGTAGTTACCACGACTACGGACCTTAAGGCCCTGACCGAGGCTGTTGGGGGAGAAAAAGGAGAGGTAGAGAGTATTGCTAGAGGGTATCAGAATCCGCATTTTGTAGAAGCCAAACCCAGCCATATGATAAAGCTCCGGAAAGCTGATATGTTTGTGAAAGTGGGGCTGGAATTAGAACTGTGGGCTCAGGTGTTGACGGAGGGGTCACGAAATAGAAAAATCTATCCGGGGGCCGATGGTTATATAGATGCCTCTGAAGGGGTAGAACTCCTGGAGATTCCAACTGGACAGATAGACCGTTCTTTGGGGGATATTCACATCTTTGGTAACCCTCACTATTGGCTAGACCCCATGAATGGGATAGCTATCATGGAGAATATCCTAAGAGGGTTAACGCACCTTGCCCCGCAAGATGCTGAATATTTCAGAAAGAACAAAGAGGAATATGCCCAGCATTTGCAGGAAGCAACAGCCAAATGGATTAAGCGAATGGAACCCTATCGCGATACTAAGATTGTTACCTATCATAATAGCTGGCCCAATTTTGCCAAGCGCTTCGGCCTAAAGGTAGTGGGTTATATTGAGCCTAAACCGGGCATACCGGCATCACCCGCCCACCTTGCATCCCTGATATCTCTTATGCAGAGGAAGAAGGTAAAGGTTATTATCATGGAACCCTACTTTAGTGACCAAGCCCCCCGGCTGGTAGCCAGTAAGACTGGTGCTCAAGTCCTAGTTCTTCCTCCTTCGGTGGGTGGGGCAGAAGGAGTAAATAGCTATATCGCCCTTTTTGAGCATAATATTTCCAAGCTCATTGAAACTTTTGAGGGCGAGGGAGGGAGGGTAGAATGATAGAGATGTTCAGACTACCTTTTATGCTCCAGGCCTTATTAGCTTCCCTTCTCCTCTCTACTACCCTAGCGTATTTTGGTATCCATGTTGTCCTTCGGCGTATAGTCTTTGTAGATTTAGCCTTAGCTCAAATCTCGGCGGTAGGTGTAGCGGCTGCCCTTCTATTAGGTCAGGACCCTACCGTGCTATCTCTGGTCTTTACCCTTACTGGGGCAGCCCTCTTATCCATCAGGACAAAGGAAGAACGTATACCTCAGGAGGCTATAATGGGAATTGTTTATGCAGTAGCCTCCGCAGTAGCCATTCTATTGGTAGCTAAGACCCCCCATGGTGAAGCGGATGTATTGAAAATATTGTTTGGGAATATCCTGGCAGTTACCACTGAACAAATTATTCAGATGGCCATTGTCTTCGGCTTAGTAGGTATATTACATGTCATACTCTTTTCCCGGTTCTTGCAAATTTCCCTTAATCCTGAAGAGTTTTACCGTCAAAGGAGCAATGCTTCCTGGTGGAACTTTCTCTTCTATCTCTCCCTGGGGTTGGTGATAGCCCTAGCTATCCGTAGTGGCGGGGTATTGCTATGTTTTTCCTGGCTCATAATACCAGCGGTTACTTCCATGCTCTTTTCTCGGCAGTGTGGAACCATGCTGGCTATAGCCTGGGCATTAGGGGCGGCTAGTAGTATCTTGGGACTCTACTTTTCTTTTCTCCTGGATCTCCCTACTGGCTCTGCTACCATCTGTACTTTGGGACTGGCACTCTTATTGGCTGGGGCAGGTAAAGCACTATTTAAAAGGATATTATAAAAATTTGTAAGAGAAGACGGATTCTCTTCGCGGTAAAAAAGAGAATCCGTCTGAGGGGCTATTTTACTGTTCTGGCTCCGGGGTCTTTATGATGGTGGCCAGGTCGTCTATTAAGCGGACAAATACCTCCCTGGTCAGATTAATAGGCTCCTGGCTCCTACAGCCCGCTCCCCGGTCATAGCGGTATCTGGTTAGCGCCAGATAAGGGCCCTGGGAGAGCAATAGCTCATAATAGCCGATGTAGCGGCTGTTGCTTTCGGGAGGCTGACTCCGCATAAGTAGGGTAGAGGAGTTTTTATCCCATTCAACCAAAGCCAGGCCTTCTAATAAATAAGTGATCCTCTCTCCAATCTGGCGAGCCATATGCTCTAGCCCCCGGTTAGCATCCAAAGGTTGCGCATCAGCCTCTTCATCTTGAAATGTTATCTGGCAAAGAACACAGCCCAGCCGATCCAAATCTATTAATTCAGTCCCGATCTTCAACCCTTGCTCCTTTATTTCTACTAGATATGGGCTGGAGCCGTTATTAAGATCAGTCCTGTCTTTTTCTAATGTTGCTAAAATCTTTTCTCCTACTCTCATGCTTCTCTTACCTCTCTCCTCTTCCCTTATTACTTATCGGAAAGTAATTAAATAATGTTAACTCAAATTGAGCGACCCTAAACGGTCCCACTACTCTTATTTTTATCCAATTTTTATATCGTGCTTATCATGTTTTTTACCGTCAAAGGTGAATAATTTACCTTTTTCCGCCACTATCGTCTCGATATGCACTGGCCTCTCCCATATCTTATAGATATTGGCCAGGGTAGCCTGGGCATAATCGAGCTTTAAATCTATACCTTCATGTTTGTGTTTAAGATAGATCTCGCCCCGGTTCTCATAGTTGCCATCTATAACATAGATAAAAGGCTGGCCCAGGTTAGTCAAGCTAAAGAGGAGCTGTATCTTGATTTCCCTAAAGTCCCGACTGGCAATCTCATAAGTATTTGTCTTCTCATTATATTGGTAAGTAAAAAGCTTCTGGTCGCGGCAGAAATCTTCTGTGAGGAAGGTGTCAATGAATCCTATATCATTGTATATTTTTCTGACCTCAAAGCTCTTTTGCTGGCCTAGCCCCAGCTTCTTGTCCCAATTTTTCCGTTGGATCAGGTTGTCGCACTCTTCATACTCTTTACCAAACCTCCCTTTATTCCACCTATCCTCAATATCCCGGAATAGTTCTACCCCGATCTTATAGGGGTTGATCCGGCCAGGTCTCATCCCTAAAGTCCCTGCATGGTGGTCGGCATAGTCTATGAGCTCTGGGTCCCTCAGGCATTTCTCGGTCATAATCTTAGAATGCCAATAAGTAGCCCACCCTTCATTCATTATCTTGGTCTGGCCTTGAGGGGCAAAATAGTAGCTCTCTTCCTTGATGATAGAGAGGATGTCCTGTTGCCATTTCTCCAGGGGGGCGTTTTCGATCAGGAAAGTGAGCACACACTTCTCAGGTTCGTCAGGAAATTTCTTCTTTCTAACTTTTTCTTCTTCTAATCTCTTTTTTTGCTCCTCTAAGAATTCTTTAGGGTTGATGAAGCTATCCATATAGTCTTTGCTCCGGAGCTTCTTTACCGTTTCTCCCGGCTCTTCTTCTTGAAAATCGTATTTAGACTTTTTTTCCTTCCGCTGAATAAAAGGTGAATGATAATCAATAAGGTTTTCCAGGGATAGACAACAGTCTATGAAGTCCTCCACTACATCTTGTCCCTCTTTTTCTATATATTTTATGACTCGAGTGGCATGATTGGCGATCTCATCCATCATCTTCCGGTTAGTATACTGGAACCACTGATTATTCTTAAAAAAGTCGCTATGGGCATAGACATGGGTCATAACTATCTTCTGATCCACGATATTATTACATTCCAATAGGTAAGCATAACAAGGATCATTATTCACTACCATCTCATATATCTTCTGTAGGCCATAGGTATAGCTCTTTTGCAGGTTTTCATATTCCATCCCGAAACGCCAGTGCGGGTAGCGGGTAGGGAAACCACCATAACTGGCTACTTCATTCATCTGATCAAAATCCAAAATCTGAAAGACAATGGGGAAAAAATTCAGCCCATAAGAGGCAGCATATTCTTCTATCTCAGCCTTTAATGACTCTAATTCTGCTGTAAGGTTCATTTCCCTTTTCCTAAAAACTGCTTTATAGAATCATAAACCCCTTCCCGGTCGGGGATATGGGAGGTGACGAGATTTTCCCAATCACTGAAATAATAATCGAGATCCCGCTTAAATTCGCCACTACCATAAGGGCTTTCTACCTGCCCATAGCAGAAGAGATTGATCTTGGGCAATAGATATTTCTCCAGTACCTCTATACAAATCTTGGTATCTCCCCCACCCCAATTGTCTCCATCAGAGAAGTGGAAGGGATAGATATTCCAGTCCTCAGGTGAATATTCCTTGTTGATGAGCTGGCTACACAACTGATAAGCAGATGATATCTTGGTTCCACCACTCTCCCGGGTATGATAAAATGTCTCCCGGTCTACTTCTCTGGCTACGGCATCGTGGATAATATAGCGGGTCTCAATTCCTTCATATTGCGAGCGCAGCCAGGTATCAATCCAGAAGGATTCTATCCGAACAATATCCTTCTGTTCATCACCCATAGAGCCCGAAACGTCCATCATATATATTATTACCGCATTGCTCTCTGGTTCTTTGGTCACATCCCAGGAGCGGTATCGCTTATCCTCTCTTATCGGGACAATCCGGGGGTTTTTATAGTCATAGCTACCTGAGATTAACTGGCGTTTTAGGGCCTCTTTATATGTCCTTTTAAAATGCCGCAAGGACTCTGGCCCAGCATGACTGATCCCCGTATATTTCTCTTTTTGGCTGGTAATATGCTTCTTCCCCCGGGGTTCAATATTAGGCAGCTCAAGCTCTTCGCCCAGGAGCTTAGCCAGCTCTTCCAGGGTTATATCTACCTCCAGGATGTGGTCCCCAGGCATCTCGCCCGCACCTTCACCATGCTCAACCGGTCCAGGAGCCAAGGGTGTGCCTTCCTCTCCTTCGCCCTGGCCTACGCCGGCTCTACCCTGGTGGCCATAGCGGAAGGTAGGAATATCTAGCTGAGGTAAGGGGATACTGATAAGGTCTTTACCTTTACGGCCAATCAGCTCACCCCGGACAATGTATTTCTTTAGCTCCTTCTTTATCTTACCCCGGATGATCTGCCTGAATCGTCCACTATCTCTCTCTATCTTGGCAATCATTACTGTTTGATATCTCCCCGGGCGAAGATACTGGCTACAAAGCTTAGCACATCGGTAGCACAGATATCACAATAGCCATAGTTGTTAATGAGCCGGCTTTTAACCACGTCAATCTTTTCCTGGGTATCTTTATCCACTACACTGGAGATCAGGCTAGTCAGTTTGATAGAATCTTTCTGGTCTTCAAACAGCTTTAGTTCTAGCGCCTTTAAGAGCCGCTCATTAGCCTTATAATCAAAGGTCTTACCATCCAGGGCCAGAGCCCCGATATAGTTCATGATCTCCCGGCGAAAATCGTCTTTGCGGGTTTCTGGTATCTCGATCTTTTCCTCTATCGAGCGCATCAGCCTCTCATCGGGTTCTTCTGCCTGGCCAGTATATTTGTTCCTTACCTTCTCTTTCTGGGTATAGGCCTTTATGTTATCAATATAGTTGCCGCATAATCTCTTCAGGGCCTCTTCATCGGCCGATATAGCGCGCTGAACCTCGTTTTTGACTGTGTCTTCATACTCGGCCTTAACCACTGCCAATAGTTCTTTGCAGCTTTTCCGTTGTTCTTCTGAAGTAATGAGGGAGTGGTGTTTTAAGCCTGCCTCTAGCTCATTCAGCACCATAAAGGGATTTAAGCAACCCTCACCCTTATCGCTTACCAGGGCATTAGAGATTTTATCTTGAATATAGCGGGGAGAAATACCCTCCATCCCCTCCCGGGCAGCCTCTTTCCTTAACTCCTTAATATTGTCCTCAGTAAAGCCCGGTAGAGTCTTACCGTCATACAGTTTAAGTTTTTGCAAGAGGGTCAATTGGGCCTTCTTGGGTTCCTCCAGGCGAGTCAGGACCGTCCACATGGCAGCCATATCAATAGTATGGGGGGCAATATGCTTTCCCCTGATCTTGGTATTATTGTAATCCTTTTTATATATCTTTACCTCTTCACTCCATTTGGTGACATATGGGATATCTATCTTGACCGTACGGTCCTTCAATGCCTCCATGAACTCATTGTTCTGTAATTTCCGGTATTCTGGTTCATTGGTATGGCCGATAATGATCTCATCAATATCTGTCTGGGCAAATTTCTTGGGCTTTATCTTATGCTCTTGAGAAGCGCCCAGCAGGTCGTATAAGAAAGCTACCTCCAATTTCAATACCTCAATGAATTCGATCAATCCCCGGTTGGCAATATTGAATTCACCATCAAAATTGAAGGCCCGGGGGTCGGAATCAGTGCCATATTCGGCAATCTTTCTATAATTTATATCTCCAGTAAGCTCGGTAGAGTCCTGATTTTTTTCATCCTTGGGCTGGAAGGTACCAATACCTACCCGGTCTTTTTCGGAAAGTATCACCCGGTGTACCCGGATATGATTTACCAGCTTAGTCCAATCCCCACCATATTTCTTTAGCAATTCCCGATAATTTTGCCTACAAGAGGGGCAGAGGTCCCCTTCAATTATCAACTCTTCTCTCTCGGGAAGAGCCCGATTTATATCTTCCAGGATAAGCTTTCTAATCTCCAACGGGATTAGATGAAGGGGCTCCTCGTTCATAGGACAGGGGATAGGCTGTCCATTATTATGAATCTCTTCCATATCTATCCACTTGAAGGAATACAGGGCCCCTTCAGGGGTCTTAGAATATTCCTCCAGGCCCTTCTTCAAAAGCCGGACAATGGTGCTCTTGGCACTCCCCACTGGGCCATGCAATAGCAGTACCCTCTTCTCGGTGCCATAACGCATAGCGGCGGACTTAAAAATATTGGCCAATTTCATCAGGTGGATATCTAGGCCATAAATGGCATCTATCCCGCCAGAGAAAGGGTCGTCAAAAAAATTATAATGGATAACTTTCTTTTTATTATCCGTATACTCTTCGGTACCATGGGATAAGATCATATCATAAATCCTTTGAAAAGCCGTTCTAGCCACCTTGGGGTTCTTTCTGACCAGGTCCAGGTACTCTTCAAAACTACCCTCCCAGTACAGGTGCTTATAACTCTCTATATCCTGAAGCTCTCTTATCAGATTCATAAATGGTTGGGAAACGGTCTGTAGTTCCATCATGACCCCTCCTTTTTTTTACTTTTATAACAATTTTTTTACTTTTATAACAATAAACCCTTATCTTGCCGGTTTAAAAACCCTCTTGCTACCCGAGAAAATTTCCTTTCCTCAATCATATAATATGCAAATTTTATGCCATTGTCCAATAGCCCAACCATTACTACCTCAACTACTTCGCTTATTTAAGGCTCCTATAGGCCAATAAAAAATAATTTTGGCTCGATTATCTAGTAATGAGCAAAGGAATTGTTGCCCCCCTCTAACCCTCCTGGGGGAAATTTTTACCCCTTTCTATAAGGGGACTATATCTAGACAGAAAAGCATAGTAAATATACCATATATTGAAATATATGTCAAGGTTTTGCTATTTCTGTACCTTTTCTGGGGAATGGAACGTTTCAACAAACACTGGGACATATCTCTAGCAGTAACTTAGAGAGCCAATTTAGGACAAAGAGGGGATTGGAACATCTTATAGGGTCCATTAGAAACATCGTTCCTGGGTAACTGTTTAGCCAGAATGAGGATTTTAGGCACGGATGAACCCGGATAGACACCGAAAGTGTAAAGCTTAAAGCGCAAAACTAAGGAATAAATTATCTCAGTTTTAAGCTTTACCCTCTACGCTTTGCGTTTTTTGGAGGGTATTCGGGGCCATATTTTTTAGACGGCTTTAGCTGGCTAGACTGTGTCGTTCCAGGGTAATATCTTTTGGGATCAGGGCTTTCCGGGGATAGTGATGGATACCGCATCTGGTTCACTGTTGGCTGAGCTATCATTTACTATCAATGAAAAAGTCAGGACGGCATCCCTCTTGGCCCGGGGTGCAAAAAAGGTGGGGAGTGCCCCGGTAGCATTGGCTAAAGTTACCGTGGTACCGGCTATCTGGGTCCACTGATAGGTCAATGGGTCACTATCTGGATCGCTACTGCCAGAACCATCCAGAGTCACCAATGCATATGCTTCTACAGTCTGGTCTGAGCCGGCATTAGCGGTAGGTGAACGATTTATACTGAGATCTACTGTATCTGGCGCACTATCCACCGTACTATCATTGACTATCAACTGGAACGTTAAGACATTATTTGTCGCACTTACCCGAGGGGCGACAAAAGTTGGGTTCATAGAAGTAGTCTGAGAGAGGGTGACAGTCGGGCCAGCGGTCTGGAGCCATTTTACGGTTAAAGGGTCATCATCAGGGTCTTTACTGCTCGATCCGTTAAGGGTCACGGTATCAAAAGGCTTAACCTTCTGGTCTGCTCCAGCATCGGCTACCGGTGGGCGATTTATGCGGATATTTACGCTAGCGGGGTTACTGTCTACCGTCCCATCATTGACTATCAGGCGGAAGGTCAGGACATTATTGTCACTGGGTTCTGGGGCAGTAAAGGTGGGCTTCTGCGCGGTGGCATTAGACAATGTGACTGATGGCCCAGATGTCTGGGTCCAACTAAAGGCCAGGGGGTTACCATCCGGGTCACTACTGGTGGAAGCATCCAGGGTTACGGTACTGCTCCCTTTCACTATCTGATTTGAACCGGGGTTAGCGACTGGCTGCCGGTTGACTACTTGATAATTAACACTGCTTGAGGCCAGGGTTCCATCTAGATCCGCAATCTCAACCTTGATATTGGTGGCTGCGCCAAAGGGTAATGCCATATCAGCGACAGTGGCAGTAGCAGCAATG
>Ga0156295_1278_pt1 | contig 15805 bp, 17 predicted proteins | sample RifCSPlowO2_12_FD_107943 | JGI IMG/M metagenome (GOLD analysis project Ga0156295, IMG submission 107943) | Nitrospinae bacterium RIFCSPLOWO2_12_FULL_45_22 | reverse complement strand
CTACCCAGCCTATAGCTGGGGGTATCGCACCAATCAGGGCACCGGGTAACACCGCAAAGGTACTCCTTCTTTTAAGATAGGTATAGACGCCGTTATACCATAAGACTGCGAAGACCCCTAAACCCAATACCGCTAAGGTAGAGCCAGAGAAAAGTATTAAGGAGCCAGCAAAGATCAGTAATAATGCAACAAATAAAGCCCTGAATGGCGGCACTTTTCCTGAGGGTATTGGCCGCAGTTTTGTCCTATCCATCAATGCGTCTATTTTTCTGTCCTGATATTGATTTAGCGCAGAGGCGCCACATGCGAGCAAAAAAATTCCTAGTGTCGGAATAATTATTTCGGCTAATAATCCATCAGTAGCAAGGATAAAACCCGTGGCAGTAGATAGAGCCGCCAGGAGCGATATCTTTACTTTGCTCAGCTCGAAGAATATTTTGATCTTAGAATACAGGGTATAGAAAACAGGATAAAGGGGGGGATAAGGTTGGCGCACTTTTTGCCAAACAACTAAATCTCCAAACTCCTCTAATGTCAATTGTTTCCTGTATCCTATTTTCTGTATCCTCATACTTTTATTTCAATTCCTTCAAATATTTTATTATCTCTGCAATCTCAGCCTCGGTTAGTAAACCTTTTTGGGATGGCATAATTGGCGGGAATCCTGCTACTTGATCAGCCATGGGTTCTAACATTGATTTCCGTATATATTCTTCATCTACCATAATCTCTCTCTCTTTAGTGCCCGTCAGAACCTTCTCCTTCCTTCCGAATACTCCTTTGAATGTTGGTCCCAACAAGGGAGAACCATCTCTGGTATGGCACCCATCACATCCTTTAGCCTTTATAAGTTCCAATCCCAGGGGTTCTTTTTTGGCTATTTTCTCCGTTGGTATTTCTTTGCTATACCACTCATTGAATTTCTCCTCGGGCATTACCTCAGCCTTTGCCAGCATGTATGAGTGCCGCAGGCCACAATATTCAGCACAAAAGACATCATATGGGCCTAACTCAGCAGGTGTAAACCACGCGTAGGTTTCCATTCCTGGGACAACATCCTGTTTTATCCTGAATGCAGGGATATAAAAACTGTGTATCACATCCTGTGAAGACAGCAGCAACTTTACCGGTTTTCCAACCGGGAGATTTAATACATCGCTCTGTGTCCCGTTTTCATATTCAAAGAGCCAGGACCACATCCGGGCTGTTACCTTCACAACCATGGCGTCTTCTGGCACAACTCTCATTACCTTATACCCCGTCCAGCCATAATAAAACATCACCAGCACCAGAATGGTAGGTATTATTGTCCAGGTGATTTCCAGAAATGTATTCCCCTCAATATTAACTGGGGGAATGTTTTTTTTCCTATTGTATTTTATTACAAAATAGAGCATAAAAAAGGTAATCAACACCAGGAGAGCAACGCATATCCCACCAATAAACAGAAAAACACTGCTTACCGTATCTGCCAAATTAGAATACCCAGAAATCATGACCTAGCCCTACCTGAAAGAGATATCGAAGAAGGTAAGCCCGATGAATATGGTTAGTATTATCACCGGGAAAAGCAATATAATTTGAAAAATGTCTTCCTCATATTTGAGGTGCATGAAAAAATAGAGTACCAATCCCGCTTTTAACAAGGCAATGAGCAATGGGGTTAAGATACTTAAGCCCCCTAAATTCATACTTCCTGCTGTAATAGTAATTCCTGTCAGGATTACCAAACCGATCCACACCAGCATATAAGTTCCATAGTTTACAATATGATACTGTGTCTCTTTTTGGTCCATTGTCATCTCCTTTATCATTTCTCCCATTCATCGTAGCAGCATCGCCTTGCGATGCCAATAGTTACTGGCACCGTAAGCCGGTGCGGCTAGGTTATTAAATAAAAGAGGGGGAAGAGAAAAATCCAGATTATATCAACCATGTGCCAGTACAAGCCAGAATTTTCTAGTTTAATAAAATCTGTCTTATGGATTTTTGTTTTCATGACTAAAACTAACATCACTGAAAGTATAAGCACTCCAATAAGCACATGTAGCCCATGGAAACCAGTCATTACAAAATAGAGTCCATAAAAAAGCACCTTGCCTTTGGTGTACGTTAAAAGTTCAGGAGAATTGGGATAAATACCATGATGGAATTTGGCACCCCATTCAAAGTATTTGTCTACCAGAAATGCAGTACCTAAAAGGATAGTTAAAACCAGGAACAGGGTAGATAATTTCTTGTGTCCTTTCTGGGTGGCCGAAATGGAGAGGGCCATGGTTAAGCTGCTGGTAATAAGGATAAGGGTGTTTAGAGCGCCTATTATTGTGTTTAGTTCCCCGGCAGCATTATGAAAATCCTGCGGGTGCTTTAAGCGATAGACGGAATAGAGTAAAAACATCCCTCCAAAAAGGAGTATCTCGGTAAAGAGGAACAGCCACATCCCTATTTTTGCACCAGCATAATCCCTATGTCTTTCATCACTCATTTTAGCGCCTTCCTTTAAGTTCATAGCATAGGAATTGCCCTTTTGGATGCACACCCACTCCGTGGGTACCCGACGCAGATCATACTGCTTAGGGAATACAGGAGTCAGAATCCAGAAGCCAGTATGAACGGAACAATCACCTTCCCTTCTGAATGCTGACTACTGACTCCTGTATTCTAGCTATCCGCGTGAATCTGCGAAAATCTGCGTCCCAAATATATAAGGCCCATGTTCTATCAGTGGTATCTGGTCAAAATTGTCTGGCGGCGGCGGAGATGCTATCTGCCATTCCAGGGTAGAGCCACCCCAGGGATTATTATCTGCTTTTACACCCTTAAAAAAGGCATGGATTAAATTAGCAAACATTAAAATCAGACCTGAGACAAGTATCCAGGAACCGATAGTAGAAATCAAATGTCCAGTATGAAATTGTGGGAGGTAGTCATAATATCTCCGGGGCATACCCTGCCACCCAAGGATAAACATAGGGAGATAGAGGGTGTTAAAGCCGATGAATAGAATAAACCAGGCCCATTTTGCCCGCCTTCTGTTATACATCCTGCCAAACATCTTCGGGAACCAATGATGCAAAGCAGCAAAAAAGGCAAACCCTGCCCCCCCAAACATTACGTAGTGAAAATGGGCAACAATCCAATAGGTATCGTGCAGATGTACATTTACTGCTAAGGCGCTTTGGATTACCCCGGATAGTCCACCAATAGAGAATAGAAAAATAAACGAAAGGGCATATAGAAGAGGGGTTGCGAGTTCTATGGAGCCCTTATATAAGGTCGCTACCCAGTTAAAAACTTTTATCCCGCTTGGTATTGCAACTAGAAAAGTAAGCAAAGAGAAAATCCAGTCGGCGGTATAACTTTGTCCACTGACAAACATATGATGCCCCCATACTAAAGACCCTACCAGCGCTATGGCAAGGCTGGAAAAGGCAATGGCTTTGTACCCAAAAATTGTTTTTCTGGCAAAAACAGGGATTATTTCAGAGATGACGCCCATCGCAGGGATGATCATAATGTAGACTGCGGGGTGCGAATATATCCAGAATAGATGCTGGTACAATATGGGGTCGCCACCCTTAGCCGGATCAAAGAATCCGACCCCGAAAAATCTTTCTAGTATTACCAGCAACAAGGTAATACCTATAATTGGCGTGGCAAGAATCTGTATCCAACCCGTGGCATAGAGGGACCAGACAAAAAGTGGTAAGCGGAGCCACTTCATCCCTGGTGCCCTGAGCCGGTGTATTGTTGTCAGGAAATTCAGCCCGGTAAGTATTGAGGAAAAACCAATAAGAAATACGGCAAAAACGGCCAGAGAAACATTTGTCCCAGTCTTGATGCTGTATGGCGCATAGAACGTCCAGCCGGTATCAATGGGTCCACCACGAGTGAAAAGAGATATTATGGCCAAAATTGCCCCACTGATAAAAAGCCACCAGGAGAGCAGGTTCAGCCTGGGGAAGAATACATCTTTTGCCCCTATCAGTATGGGCAGGAAAAAATTTCCAAAAGGCGCTGCCAGCCCGGGTATGATAAACAAAAATATCATTATTACCCCATGGAGGGTGAAGATTGCATTATAGGTTTGGGGTTCCATAATTGTTTTCCCGGGTGCAATTAATTCCAGTCTCAGCAATAACCCGAGGAATACGCCAGTGGCGAAGAAAGTGAGCATGGAAATCAGGTAAAGCAACCCGATCCTTTTGTGGTTAGTTGAAAAAACCCAGGAGAGGAGTCCACTATAACGCCCCTTCTCTTCATAAAAACTTATTCCAGCATAGTTGCTTACAACTGCCTCGTCTGCCATAATCATTAACCCTCTTTTCGGTTTCGTGCCTTACTTTTTATTGTCAGATAAACGAAAAATGCTACAACAGATAATAATACAGCACCTCCTGTTATCCTGGTAATATTGAGCACATATTTTTTCCCTTTAGGGTCATAGCTGTAGCAATATAACAGGACCTTGCTAATAGTAGGCCCGATCCGTCCTTCAGAGGCATCTGTTAGTGCCATCTTCAAGTCAAAGGGCAGAAAAGTGATGCCATAAAGGTATCGAATTATCTTACCATCAGCCGAAAGCAGTATTAATGCTGCCGGATGCATAAATTCTTCTCCTTCCCTTTTAAACTTAAAACCCACCGCGCGAGTGATTTTGTTTATGTTGGCCCTATCACCGGTTAAAAATTTCCAGGCCTCTTCCGGGAAGGGTTTATTTATGGCCTTTAGGTAATTCTTTTTCTTCTGGAGGGCGGTGGTGGGGGTGTCTTTATCATCAAAACTTATGGTTAAGACAGAATAATCTTTGCCCGGCTCTAGCGGTAATTTGGTCAGAACCGCAGCAAGGCCACTTAATAGAGGGTTACAGATATTAGCGCAATGATAATATACCAATGAGACAATAGTGGGATTATGGATGAGTTGCTTCAAACTAATAGCTTGGCCGGTTTCATCATAGAAAGATGCATCAAGCGGGACATATCCAGCCAGTTTCTCCTCTATCCCAATATCATATGGCTTTATGGGTTGCTCAGCAAAGGCAGTAGTCTTTAAGATAATTGCTAGAAATAAGAATATTATTGATTGTTCGGCCACGAATAAACACGAATTTTCACGAATGAATAAAAGAATCTTTGTATTGAACGGAAAACGAATTGAGGGGGTTTTTATCAGAAAATTACAGGGTTTCTCATTCGTGTTCATTCGTGTAACGTCGTGGTTACGCCCCTTTCCATCCGGGGCATGAAGAAGGTGATAATGCCGGGCTTTAAAAGGGGGGGCTTTCTTTCTGGAAGCTTTCTAAGGCCAGCATAGCTGCTTCTTGTTCAGCCTCCTTTTTGCTCCGGCCTGTACCGCTGCTATATATCTGGCCCTTAATACTTAGTACTACTTCAAACATTTTCCGGTGCTCTGGCCCACTATCACCTACCACTTGATAGACAGGCATGCAGGCCAATTCCCGCTGGATAAATTCCTGGAGAATACTCTTATAATCTTCTGACCCATTGCTGATAATAATCTCTTCTATCCTATTTTGCCAACAGTGAAAAAAGATACTGGAAGCCTTCTCCAGGCCCACTTCTAAATAAAGGGCTGCTATTAGGGCCTCAAGACAGCCCGCCAGGATAGAAGGCTTATGCTGGCCACCACTGCGCTCCTCCCCCTTACTCAAGAGGATAAAATCACCCAACTGTATCTGCTGGGCCATTCTGGCCAGGCTGATGTTATTGACGATAGCGGCCCGTATCTTGGTTAGATCCCCTTCGGCATAATGAGGGAATTTATCCAGTAGATAATGGCTAATAATCAGATTGAGTACCGTATCTCCCAGGAACTCTAATCTTTCGTTATCCTGGGTCTCTTCTCCCTGCTCATGAGCAAAGGATTTATGGGTCAGGGAATTATTTAATAGAGCTAAGTCCTTGAAATGATAACCCAGTAAGGGCTGAAATAGCTCCAGGGCCTGCTTCCTATCTTCTTGGAGGATCATTTAGGCCCTATCCTTCAAAGCGCTTAATGATCAAACAGGCATTGGTTCCGCCAAACCCAAAGGAGTTGGATAGCACAGTTCGTACCTCGGCCTTCCGGGCTTTATTGGGTACATAGTCCAGGTCACACTCTGGGTCTGAGGTCTCATAGTTAATAGTTGGGGGGAGGATTCCATTATAGATAGTGAGGATGGAAAAGATGGCCTCTATACCCCCGGCCGCTCCCAGGAGGTGGCCGGTCATGGATTTAGTAGAACTGACGGCTAATTTATAGGCATGTTCTCCGAATACCTTCTTTATGGCCATGGTTTCGTGTTTATCATTTAGGGGAGTAGAGGTGCCATGGGCATTTATATAATCTATCTCCTCGGGTAGCAAATTTCCGTCCTTTAAGGCCCCTTGCATACAGCGGGCTGCCCCGCCTCCTTCTGGATCGGGCATGGTAATATGATAGGCATCGGCGGAGAGACTATAACCTACTAGCTCGGCATATATCCGGGCTTTCCTTCTCAAGGCGTGCTCTAACTCTTCTAATATAAGGATACCGGCACCCTCTCCCATGACAAAACCATCCCGGTCTTTGTCAAAGGGCCGGCTGGCCTTTTGCGGGGTATCATTCCTGAAGGTTAATGCCCTCATAGCACAAAAACCACCTAATGCTAAAGGAGTAATAGTTGACTCTGCCCCACCGGCTATCATAACCTCGGCCTCACCCCGTTGGATCAGCCGCAAAGAATCCCCTATGGCATGCGCTCCAGCCGCACAGGCCGTAGTTACACAAGAATTTGGTCCTTTGAAACCAAAGTGGATAGATACCTGCCCGGCGGCCAGATTAGCTATCATCATTGGGATAAAAAAAGGAGATATTTTTTTTGGCCCCCCTTCCTGCAGGAGAATATGATACCGCTCCAATGCCGGTAACCCCCCTAAACCCACACCCACTATTACTCCCGCCTTATCGGCTAGCTCTTCGCTGATCTTCAATCCAGCATCTGCCATAGCTATACTAGCAGCCGCTAAGGCATAGTGGATAAAGATATCCATCTTTTTGACTTCTTTCTTATCAATATAGTCTTCTGGATTGAAATCTCGTACTTCACCGGCAATCCTGCAAGGGAAATCACTGGTATCAAAACGTGTTATCTTATCTATACCGGATTGCCCCTGGCAGATAGCTTCCCACACCTTCTGCAAGCCAGTACCTACAGGAGTTACTAAGCCCAATCCAGTTGCTACTACTCTTCGCTTCAGAAAAAATCACCCCTTTATCATTTCTGTTTCTTCAACCTGACAATGTCACATTTAATGAAAGCAAGCCCGGCTGACAAATTCTAAATCCTAAGCACTAAATCCGAAACAATATCAAAATTCTAAATCCAAATCTCAAAACTCCGTGTCCGTGTTTCGTGTCCGTTGGCTAGGCCTCACGGTTAAAGGTCACGGGTCATTTGACTTTATTTAGGATTTAGGGTTTAACTAAGAAGCATGGGTTTTGATGTAATTGATGGCATCCTTAACCCGCACGATCTTTTCGGCCTCTTCATCTGGAATTTCTATATCAAATTCTTCTTCAAAAGCCATGACTAATTCTACCGTATCCAGAGAATCTGCCCCCAGGTCTTCAATAAACGAGGCTTCTGAGGTTATTTCATCTTGACTAACCCCCAACTGCTCTACAATAAGATTTATAACCCTCTCTTCTATCGTGGCCAATTTATCCTCACCTCCTTATCTAGGTATACATCCCGCCGTTTACATGGATAACCTGCCCGGTTATATAACTGGCCTCTTCTGAGACCAAGAACTTTACACAATGAGCGATATCTTCCGGTATACCTAATCTGCCCATAGGTATTTGGCTCATCATATTATCCTTTATTTCTTTCGGTAACCCCCGGGTCATATCGGTATCAATAAACCCCGGGGCAATGGCATTAACATTTATGTTCCTGGGAGCTAACTCGCGGGCAAGGGATTTGGTCAGGCCAATTATCCCGGCCTTAGAGGCAGCATAATTGCTCTGCCCGGCATTCCCCATAACCCCTACTACAGAAGATATATTGACAATCTTACCCCGGTGCTGTTTCATCATGGGCTTTACTGATGCCTTAGTACAATTAAAAGTGCCGGTTAAATTAATATTTAGGACATAATCCCAGTCCTCTTTTCTCATCCGCAGTACCAGGGCATCTTTAGTGACACCAGCATTATTTACCAGGATATCTACTCTAGCCCATTTCTCCAAAGCCCTATGGACTAACTGTTCTGCCTCTTCAGGTATTGCTACATCGGCCTTAATAACCAATACTTCACTACCCAGAGCGCTGATCTCTTGAGCAGTCTCTTCCGCCTTAGGAAGGTTTATATCAGAGAGGACAATATTAGCCCCCTCCTGGATCAATGTCTGGGCAATAGCCCGACCGATCCCCTGGGCTGCACCCGTAACTATCGCTACTTGTCCTTCCAATACCATATCTCAAGCCTTCAGCAATCAGCCCTCAGCAACAACGGTGATTAGGTCATTGGGTCACTACGTTATTGGGTGATTTAATTACCCAATGACCTAATAACCCAATGACGGAATCACGTAATAACGTAATGACCTAATCACCTGGCCTTTAAGGCTTGCAGAGTCTTTTGCAAGCTAGCCGTGCCTTCTACCCCTAACCCGATAACTCCTTTGTCTATCCTCTTCAGCAATCCTAAAAGGACTTGGCCCGGGCCTACTTCTACTACGGCCTCTATCCCCTGGCTCAACAAATACCGCATAGACTCTTCCCATCTTACCGGTGAAGTTATCTGCCTCTTTAAGGCTTCTTTAGCTGCTATACCGGTATATACTGCCTCTCCTTTGAGATTGGCTACAATAGGGAAGGAGGGGTCCTTGAATGGTATCTTTTCCAGTTCAGCCAGGAGTCCTTCTTCGGCTGGCTCCATGAGCGGACAATGAAAAGGAGCGCTAACAGGCAAAGGGAGGTTTCTTTTAGCCCCCAGCTCTTTAGTATAAGCCATAGCCTCTTCTACCGCTTCTTTCTCTCCAGAGATTACTACCTGGCCCGGACAATTATAATTAGCTATCTGGACAACATTATTTTTATTACTCACCTTCGCGCAGGCCTTTTCCACGGCTTGAGTATCAAGGCCCATAATAGCAGCCATAGCCCCTTTACCTGCTGGCACAGCCTCTTGCATCAACTGACCCCGCTTCCTAACCAAAGTTAGTGCCTCGGCAAAGCCAATAGTGTTAGCGGCTGCTAAGGCCGAATACTCTCCCAGGCTATGGCCCGCAACCATCTGCGGTCGAATTCCTTCCTGTTCCAGTATCCTATGAGCTACCAGGCTATTTAAGAAGATAGCGGGTTGAGTATTGATAGTTAACCTTAGCTCTTCTTCTGGCCCTTCAAAGCATAGCTTTGCCATGTCGTATCCAAGTATCGCATTAGCTTGAGAGAAGAGCTCTTTAGCTATCGGATAGGCAGCAAAAAAATCTTTCCCCATACCTACATATTGCGAACCTTGACCGGGGAAGATAAAGGCAATCTTTTTTATGGTCATATTATAGGGTTATAGGGTTATTGGGTCATTGGGTTATTAGGTTACCTAATCCCCTGGTGACCCGATGACCTATTAACCTAATTACGTCTTAATAAGATTCTGGGGTAAGGATTTTATGATTTCGCCAGCCTCCTGGGTTAACTTCTGTATTATCTCTTTTACCGGTAATATGTCTTCGATCAAGCCCACAATCTGGCCAGCCATCACTGACCCATATTCGATGTCTCCATCAACGGCTGCTGCCTTGAGTTTTCCTTCCCCTAATTTATTCAATTCTTCTGGTGAGGCCCCGTCTCTTTCCAGTCGTTCAAATTCGCGCGAGAGTTTATTTCTCAATATCCTTACTGGATGACCAGTGGAATATCCTGTGACCACTGTATCCCTATCCTTTGCTTTAAGGTAGAATTCTTTAAATGCTGAGTGCGCAGTACACTCGACCGAACAGACAAATCTAGATCCCATCTGTATTCCTTGAGCCCCTAAGGCCAACGCTGCTACTATACCCCGACCATCAGCGATACCTCCGGCTGCTATGACCGGTATTTTAAGGGCCTGGGCTATTTGGGGTACCAAGGCCATGGTAGTAACTTCCCCGATGTGGCCCCCGGACTCCATCCCTTCTGCTACCACAGCATCTACTCCCTGTCGCTCCAGGCGTTTAGCTAACGCTACCGAGGCTACTAGTGGTATTATCTTGATCCCTTTTTCTTTTAGTCCAGGGATATATTTGCCGGGATTGCCTGCCCCGGTCGCTACTACCTCTACCCCTTCTTCTATAATTACCGCCATAACCTCCTCAATAAAAGGTGATAAAAGGAGGGCATTTACCCCAAAGGGTTTTTGGGTAAGTTCTTTAGCCTTCCTGATCTCTTTTCGGACTTCTTCAGCCGTGAGATTTCCCGCAGCAATGATTCCTAGCGCCCCTGCTTCTGATACGGCGGCAGCCAGCTCTGCGGTAGATACCCAGGCCATACCCCCCTGGATAATAGGATATTCTATGCCCAAAAGGTCACATAATCTGGTCTTTATCATAAGAGAAATTACCACCTGATTAGGGCTGAGCCCCAGGTAAACCCTGCACCAAAAGAGGCCAGCAAGACTAAATCATTCTTTTTGATCCTACCCTGTTTTACCGCTTCATCTAAAGCAATAGGGATAGAGGCAGAAGAGGTATTGCCATACTTTTCTACATTGATAAAGGTTTTTCCTACAGATATTTGTAATTTCTCTACTACCGCATCCACAATCCTGCGATTGGCCTGGTGGGGTATGAAGAGGTCTATATTCTCTGGTTGGAGGTTGTTATAACTAAGGGCTTCTCTGGCTGCTTCTGTCATGGCCTTCACCGCCCCTTTATAAATCTCATTACCATTCATCTTAATAAAATGGAGCCTCTGGTCAACGGTTTCGTGACTGGCGGGATGAAGGGTGCCACCTCCCGGCCCATATAGATGTTTAGTGTAATTACCATCACTATAGATATGGGTCGAGAGTATACCGCTAGAATTATCCTCCGCCCTCTTTAGCACAGCCGCCCCTGCCCCATCGCCAAATAATATACAGGTATTTCTATCAGTCCAATCTACTATCCGGGTCATTATTTCCACACCGATGACCATGATAGTACGGTAAGAGCCGGTTTTGATAAAACTATTAGCTACTGACAGGGCATAGATGAAGCTGGAACAAGCAGCTGCCAGGTCGAAGGCGGCGGCCTTGTTTGCCCCTAGCTTTGCCTGAACAAAGCAAGCAGTGGAGGGGAAGATCATATCTGGTGTAGTAGTGCCTAGTATGAGCAGGTCTAATTCTTCTGCACTGATACCAGCATCTGCTAAGGCCCTTTCAGAGGCTTTGAAGGCTAAGTCAGAGGTAATCTCTTCTTTAGGGGCGACCCGCCTTTCTCTGATACCGGTTCTTGATACGATCCATTCATCAGTAGTTTCTATTATATTTTCTAAGTCTTTATTGGCCAAAATCGGCTCCGGGCAATAAGATCCTACCCCAAATATCTTTGCATTTATCATAGGTTTTCTTTTTCTCCCTGATGATATGGTCTGATCCAGCTTAAAAAGGCCGATTTTTTCCCCGGGACAGTTTGGATACCGAGACGAGAGGTTATCTCCTGGCTTATGCGGGCATTCAAGTCTTTTTCTGCTAACCGAGCGGCTAATATTATGGCATTCTTTATGGCCTTAGAGGAAGAGCTACCATGACCAATGATACATATACCGTTAATGCCCAGCAGAGGGGCGCCACCATACTCAGAATAATCTATTTTTGCCTTGAGCTCCTGAAAAGGGGTCTTCATAAAGAAATAAGCCATTTTAGAAAAGAGATTCCTGGAAAAGGCCCCCTTTATAGCACTAATAAACATCTCGGCCAGGCTTTCGCCGATCTTCAGGGCTATATTGCCGGTAAAACCATCGCAAACCAGCACATCGGCTGTCCCCCGAAAGACCTCCTTAGCCTCCACATTACCGATAAAATTAAGGCCGGAGCGGTTAAACAATTGGAATGCCTCTCTAGATGCTTCATTGCCCTTGTTATCTTCTTCTCCTATACTTAAAAGCCCTATTTTAGGAGACTCTTTATCCAAAATGTATTGAGCATAAGCATGGCCCATTATGCCGAATTGAAGCAATTTATGGGCTTTACAATCTACATTAGCCCCTGCATCCACCAATATAGTCATCTGACCGCTTTTGGCTGTAGGAAGAAAGCTAGCCAGGGTAGGTCTCTCTATCCCTTTTAATGGTTTAAGGATCATAATAGATGAAGCCAGGATTGCCCCAGTATTGCCAGCGCTGACTACCGCTGCAGCTTCTCCCGATTTAACCAATTCCATAGCTACCTTTATGGAAGAATTCTTCTTTCTCCTTAAGGCTAAAGAAGGGGACTCTCCCATCTCAATCACGTCGGAAGCGGGTTTAATAGTTATCAGGAGATTATCGTGAGGAAATTTCTTGAGTTCTTCTAAGACCCTCTTTTCATCGCCTACCAGGGTGATAGCGAGGCCGGCCTCTCTAGCGGCATAAACCGCCCCTTCTACTACTGCCGCTGGGGCATAGTCACCACCCATTGCATCAACTGCGACATTCATCTTCAACCTTCTTTGACTTCTAGAACCTGCTTCCCATCATAGAAGCCACAGCTAAGGCAAACCTGATGGGGTAGTCTCGCTTCCTGACATTGGGGGCAGAGAGTTATATTAGGTACCCGGAGTTTTTTATGGGTCCGACGTTTATCTCGCCTGGCTCTAGAAGTTTTTCTCTTTGGTACTCCCATCTTAATCCATTCTCACTTTTTATTTTCTTTTAATTCTACCTTTAATTTTTTTAGCACTGATAACCGATCATCTATTCTCTCAGTAAAACAATCACAATGAGAAACATTTAGATTAGAGCCGCACTCGAGGCATAAACCCTTACACTGGGGTAGGCATAAAGGTTTTATCGGGATAGACAAAAATATCTGCTCTCTTACTGTAGCTGACAGGTCAATTCGGTTATTAGTATAATGAGAGGCGATTAAATCTTTCTCTCCCAGTTCTTTCTCTTCTTCTAGAAGCTCCTCTTCCTTTGGGAAATAATCCAGGACAAATTCTGACTGGAAAGGGTAGGAAAAGGATTCCAGACAGCGACTACAGCTCAGCCTTAAAACCGATGATATCTCCCCCTTCAGGATAACCTGTTCATTAAACTTATATACCTCTCCGTGAAAGTCTACTGGGGCAGCCAGCTTCACATCACCCAGTCTCTTATTTAAGCCCTTGAAATCAAAGACATATTGTAGTTTCCGACCACCCTGGGGTAAATCTGCTACATCCAGCCAAAAATTACTCATCTGCTACTCACCTCTTGGCAGAGGACTTATCAATGAATGGGTGATTATAGCTATCGTTTTTAGGGTTGTCAAGGAAATTTCCCGCTAATGTTTCGTAACATTCATCTCTGGGCATTTGTCATATACTCATCTCATTTTACCATTTGACATGGTTTGTCCCACGGACTATTATAAACCGTAAGGAGGTGGGTCTAATAATGAAAAGGGTGTATTACAATTATTTCGCTTCCCCTATTGGTATGATATATATGGCCTTTTCTCCAACGGGTATATGTCAGTTATCATTGAATGACCGAGGAGAGGAAGAGTTTTGTCAAAAGCTCAAGGAGCGCCTCAAAGCCCATACAGTTAAAGACCCAGGGTCAGGAAAAGAGCTAAAAAGGAGTATCTTATCTTATCTGGCTGGCGAAAGGAAGGAGTTTGCCGGGTATGAGCTAGACATCTCTCAAGGAACACCATTCCAGAGGCGAGTATGGGGAGAGGTTAAGAAGATTGCCTATGGCCATACCAGGTCGTATCAGGAGATAGCGCAACAAATAGGATCAGACTATGCCCAACGGGCTGTTGGTCAAGCCAATGGGCAGAATCCCATCCCTCTCATTATCCCCTGCCATCGCGTAATCCGCTCTGATGGTAAAATAGGAGGATATTCCGGCGGAGTAGAGATAAAGAAGAGGCTACTGGAGCTGGAAGGGTTAAATATAAGCGGTCAGCATTCCGCATTCAGCGATCAGCAAGACTTATCGTAAGCCGTTAGGGACAAAGCGTGAGGGCGTTAGGCGTTAGGGGTAAAAAGAATTTCTCCTCACGCCTTACGACTTACGGATTTTTTACTCCTTACGCCCCACGGTTGATTTGGCTGAAAACTGACTGCTGACAACTGAAAGCTTCTGATCAGGAGGTTAGAGGGCATGAAGTTAGATAGAAAAACTCAGGTTTTGTTGGTGGATAGCCAGGCATCTAAACTTATGGAGCCTTTAGAAGAACTATTGGGGCTTACTTACCCGGAGGCAGCATATGCGGTAGCGGGCACCCGTGATCCAGAAGAGGCGCTGGCACTCTTTAGGACTAAAAGGATTGATCTGGCCATCTTAGAATTAGACATCTCTGTCTGTGGTGATTATGAATCAAGGCAATTGGCCGAACAGATCAAAGGCTGCTTGCCGGAGATTCAAGAAGAACATATCGGCTATAAACTATTGCGCCATATAAAGAGGGAGTATCCTCAGACCAGGGCTATTATCCTGGCTAGTTATGGTATGTGTGGGGATAAGATCGAGGATGAAAGGGCAAATGCCCTTAGTAAAGGGGCAGATGGTTTTATCCTGAAGCCTTTTGCTATGAAGGAATTAGTTGAAGAAGTAGGGCAGAACCTGGCATTTCATTATAATAGATAAAGACCCGGTGGCGATCTTATACGGCAAAGAGCTATCTGATCAGATAAGAGAAGAGATAAGGCAAGAAATCCAGCATTATCCTGAGCCCCCGGGCCTGGCCGTTATCCTTATTGGTGAAGACCCTGCTTCTCAGGTATATGTAAGGAACAAAAAGAAGGCCTGTGAAGAAGTAGGTATTGCCTCATATTCTTATTCCCTACCCAGCGATATCCCGGAAGATAACCTACTTAGCATCATTCAGCACCTCAACGGAAACCAAAATGTTCATGGTATATTGGTACAACTACCTTTACCGGAACATATCAGAGAATCCAGGGTTATTGAGGCTATCTCCTGGCTTAAAGATGTTGACGGGTTCCATCCCTATAATGTAGCGCGGCTCTTCTCTGCTAATCCTGGTTTAGTACCCTGCACACCATTAGGAGTAATGGGGCTTTTGGAAAGGAATAGCATCCCCATAGCTGGCCGGCATGCAGTTATTGTGGGTAGTAGCTATATTGTAGGTAAACCCTTATCCTTATTGCTGCTAAATAAAGGGGCCACCGTGACCGTTTGTCATAAATATACCAAAGAATTAGCCTATGTGACCAGGGAGGGGGATATTCTGATTAGTGCGGTAGGAAAATCTGGCCTGATAACCCGGGACATGGTCAAACCAGGGGCAGTAGTAATAGATATAGGTATAAGCTTTAAAGAAGGGAAGACCGTGGGTGATGTAGACTTTGATAATGTCCTGGATAAAGTCTCCTACATCACCCCGGTGCCAGGAGGGGTTGGGCCTCTAACCGTAACTATGCTCCTCAAAAATACCCTAACGGCTTATAAGCTGCAAGTGAGCGCTCAGCCATCAGCTTTCAGCCAAATCAACCGTGAGGGGTAAGGAGTAAGAGGGTAAGGGGTAAGAAAAATTTCTACTCACGCCTTACCCCTAACGTCTTACGATAAGCCTTGCTTTGAGCTTTACGTTTTTATTCCGGGGGTGGGGCAATGAAGCCCTCTTTCATTAAAAGCTGGGTCTTA
>Ga0156295_1267_pt1 | contig 15819 bp, 9 predicted proteins | sample RifCSPlowO2_12_FD_107943 | JGI IMG/M metagenome (GOLD analysis project Ga0156295, IMG submission 107943) | Nitrospinae bacterium RIFCSPLOWO2_12_FULL_45_22 | reverse complement strand
GCCTGATCCAGTGCCCAAGATATCAAGTATCATAAGGTGTAACAGTTCACGGGGTTCAGTTGACAGGGTTCAGGAAAAGACTTTAAATTTTGAATGGTCATCAATATTTAGAGATTGAGCGAAAGATGTCTTTGAGGAGAAGCTTGCCTGACAACTGATCCCTGACCCCTGTGAACTGTTACCATAGAGTGATGTACCACTTTAGGAGTTTTGGTGGACTTTTTTAATCTGGACGATGTCGCTTAGAAAGGGAGAGGATATGAGCAAGAAGAGTAGACTTTTTACTTCGGAGTCAGTGACAGAAGGGCACCCGGATAAGATTGCTGATCAGATATCTGATGCCATATTAGATGCGGTTATGGAGCAAGACTCTAATGGACGGGTGGCATGCGAAACTCTATTAACCACCGGTTTAGTGGTCGTAGCCGGAGAAATAACCACTGCGGCAATACTCGATTTTCCCCGGATAGTGCGGAAGACCATTGAAGGTATAGGATATACCCGGGCAAAGTTTGGCTTTGATGCGGCTACCTGTGCGGTTATTACCTCCATAGACCGACAATCACCGGATATCTCTCAGGGTGTTACTGAAGGCCAGGGGCTCCACGACGAACAAGGGGCCGGAGATCAGGGAATGATGTTTGGGTATGCTATTAATGAGACCCGGGAACTGATGCCATTACCTATAACCCTGGCCCACAAACTAGTCCAGAGGCTTACAGAAGTAAGAAGGGAAAAGCTGGTGCCCTATTTACGGCCTGACGGCAAAAGCCAGGTAACTGTCCAGTACGAGAATGGCGTTCCAGTGGCGGTCACTACCGTAGTTATTGCTACCCAGCATTCTCCGGACGTAACCCTGGATACTATCCGGGGAGATATGATAGAACTAATCATTAAGCCAGTTATCCCACCAGAACTATTAGATAATAAAAAAGCGGTCTATCACGTCAATCCTACTGGCAGGTTCGTGGTGGGAGGACCCATGGGTGATACCGGACTGACGGGCCGGAAGATTATCGTGGATACCTATGGGGGTATGGGCAGTCATGGTGGTGGCTGTTTCTCCGGGAAAGACCCCTCCAAGGTGGACCGGTCGGCTTCGTATATGGCCCGGCATATAGCCAAAAATATTGTAGCCGCTGGGTTGGCCGATGAATGTGAAGTACAGTTAGCTTACGCTATCGGTGTAGCAGAACCGGTCTCGGTAATGGTAGATACTTTCGGTACGGGTAAGATAGATGAAAAAAAGCTAGAGGAATTAGTCCGGGCACATTTTCCGTTGAAACCTGCTGGGATAATCAATTATCTTAATCTAAGGAGACCTATCTTCAAGAAGACCGCGGCTTATGGCCATTTTGGCCGCAATGAGCCAGAATTCACCTGGGAAAGGACTAATAAGGCTGAAGACTTAAAGAGGGCTGCAGGCCTTAAATAAAAATAAAGAGGGGTGAGAAGACATGTTAATTATAAACAAGCAAAAACTAGAAGACCTCCTGAAAGATTTTAACGGGGCTAGTTTCACCGAAAAGCTACGGGTTTATTGTGATAAGCAAGCTACTGGAAGCCCGGAGACCTCACCAAATTTTGATAAGGTTATCACTAGCCATAGCGGCCTTATAGCCTGGGTCCATGGCGAAAATCCCGCCCTGGCTAAGCAACTGGAAGGGCTAAGATGGAAACCCCTGGAGGCCAAAAAGACCTAAAACCTTCTTAGATCAATAGGAGACGGAAGGAATAAAGGGGGTGATATAGTTCTATACTAAGATTTCTACCTACCGATCAGTGGGAGCCAAAACCCTAATTTAGGCTAAACAATTACACAACACTTTTCAGTGTACCGCACCATCCTCAGACATCTGGAAATTTGAATTCCGCCTTTTTTGCTAAAATGGCAAAAAGGCTATAAAAACAAAGGTTTACGGCCAATTTTGAAGTGGGCATAATTCCTTGCACCTTACTTAATTTTTGTTGTAAATATCTGTAGTAATATGAATGGGTTAGAAATGCTAATCTCTCCCATCATGCACTATGAGGTCTTAGCGGGGCAAATCCTTATGCCCAATGAGCAATTTTATGTCAAATTTTCCAGATGTCTGATCCTTATGAAAAGAGATAAAAATCTCCCGCTTATCCGAGGAAGTGGGTATTATTTTCCGTCCAAATAAGGAGTATAACTCTTTACTTTAAGCAGAGGAGGAGAAAATATGGCCAGGATACTTTTTACTACCCCTACCCAACCTTACCCCACCCAGTTTTGTAATGATTCCTTAACCGATCTAACTAGCCAGCGCCTCACTAAGGGGCAAGATATCTTTACCCTAAGTGGGCACATGCATTGTCACGGAGTGCATTTCATTGCCCAAAATATCTCTGTGCCTTCGGTATTTTTGGAATACCCGACCCGAGAGGGTTTTGAGGCCGAGGTAAGGAAAGGCTATGATTTTGTTGGGATCACCTTCTTTGCTACCTGCATGGAGATCGTCCTGGATATGTGTAAGCTAGTCAGGCGGCTCTCCCCCAGCAGTAAGATTGTATTAGGTGGTTATGGGGCCTTGGCCTTTAATGCGGCTTTCCCTGATGATTTCAAAAAGGAGCATATGGACTATGTCTGTATCGGCGAAGGGGTGCAATTTTTCCGGCAACTATTGGGAGAACCACTGGATGCGCCGATCAAACAGAGCCACCTGCCCCGTTGCGGCTCCAATCTCCCCTGGCTAGACCGGCACCCTAAAGGTAATGTAGGGTTTATTGTGGCGGGCTTGGGCTGCCCCAGCGCCTGTGATTTTTGTGCTACTACCGAGATGCATGGTAATGCCCGTATCATGCTATATGAGCCAGAAAAGATCTTCCAGGAGATGAAGCGTATTTACCGCACCTTGCCTGATACTCAACAGGTTTTGATTTATGACGAAGACTATCTAAAATATACCGAGGAGGTAAGAGAACTAGGCCGGCTTATTCAGGAGGATACCGAATTTGGCCTGCGTAAGTTAAACTGGTTTGCCCCTAGCAGTGTCCAATCCCTCAACCAGTATGGTTGGGATGAGTTGGTCCTTACTGGTTTTGGTGGTACTTTTATCGGCGTAGAGTCCAAGTTTGCCCCGCAGGAAGGGTATGATAAGAGGACTGGTGATGCTAAAGAGACTATTGAAGAGCTGCATAAGAGAGGTATAGCCTGCACAGGGGGTTGGATGGCCGGGTTTGAGTTTCATGATCGGGTAAACATTTATGAAGATCTCAATTATTACATCTCTATAGGGATGGTCTCTAAACAGATCAGCCGGGTATCACCCTATCCCGGGACACCCCTCTGGTATCGCCTAAAAGAAGAGGGGAGGCTTCTGGATGTAGCGTGGGAAGATCAGAGCTTTTATGGTGGGGGCTACAAATATAAACATTTTGAGCCCCATGAACTGGAGAGCCTAATCCTCGAAGGATATAGGAAATACTATGAGACCTGGGGCCCTAGCTTGATGCGGCAGTTGCGGATAGAGCTGAATGGGTATGAGTATTGCCGGGCTTCCAACAACCCCTTATTGAGAGAAGGGCGGCTAGAGCGTCACCGAGACGCCTGCTACCAGCTTTATCCTACTATTAAGTCCTGTGAACACTTTGCCCCTAACGGCCTGGTTAGGCGAAAGATTCGTCAACTGGAAGAGCGTTACCTGCGAAACTTTGGCCGCCCCAATCCCTCGCAGGTCATCCAGGCCAACTATGTATGGTTAAAGGCTCTCCAGGAAAAGCTGTTACGCTCATTATTTGCTTACGATCGAGGGCCTAAACAAGAACCTTTTAAGAAATTTATTTATGAGAAGAATGGAGAAAAGGATGGGCCACCCTATAAACTCCTGTATCCGCAAGAAAGCTCCAGTTATAACTTCTACCGCTCTTATCGTGATTTGAAAGAAGGGGCCCTGGGGAAAGCCTTGAATTTAATAGACCAACTCTGGGGGGCGGAAGTGCCTGGCAAATCCGCTGCTAGTACCAGTGTCCGTATGATATAGATGTCAGGGCTCAGGGGTCAGCCGATCCCTGAGCCCTGTTCCCCCGAACCCTGATATGAGAAAACCCTTATCGGCGCCTATCCAAGGAAATCTGCGTCCTGATTAATTTAAAATCTCTGCCACAAATCATTCCTAGAGTCATTACCTATACTCATCATAACTACTTCTCCTAGGCAGCAAACCGCCAAAAGTCAACCCCTGGAATTCGGTAGAGACATTTTTTTAGCAATTCGTAACAGACAAAAATTTTTCCTTGACAATACAAGATATAGTAGTATAATGATTGCCATTCAACAGGATATAGTATTTAATGGGCCTTTGGGCCGCTTAGCCATAGGAGGTGAAAATGGAGGCAAAAATCTTATCCTTGCAACCCAACAGGTCTCTACATTTCCCCAGGAAGAGGACTAATGAGTCTACTGATCTGGCCCTGTTTGTCCGTACCTCGGCTGAGGATATGGCTGGCTGGGACCGGCAGAAGATTGTAGATGCCTTGATTCGAGAGACCAGTGTGGACTTCACTGTGGCAGACCAGATCAGCTTAGAGGTAGAGAAGCAAATTTTTTCATCAGGGATAAAGGTTATTACTGCACCGCTGATCCGGGAGTTGGTAGATGCCAAGCTAATAGAACATGGGCTGGAGCAGGCCCGGCGCATGCATACCCGTTTAGGAATGCCTTTGTATGATGTAGATCAATTAATCCTACAACCCAACAAAGAAAATGCCAATGTACCTCATGGCCCAGAAGCCACTAATCTTACTCTAGCCGAGAGTATAAAAAAAGAATATGCCTTATTAAAGGTCTTTTCTCAGGAGGCAGCCGATGCCCATATCCGGGGTGATATACATATTCACGATATGGGGTTTATTGACCGGCCTTACTGTTCTGGCCAGTCGTTGGAATATGTCAAGAAATTTGGTTTAGATCTGCCCAATGCCCTTTCTATTGCCAGGCCCGCCAAGCACCCTGAAGTACTCTTGGCCCATATGGTGAAGTTTGCTGCCGCCTTGCAGAGCAACTTTGCTGGGGCTATTGGTTGGGATGCTATAAACCTCTTCTTTGCTCCCTATCTGGTAGGCATGTCTTACCGGGATATCAAGCAACTGGCCCAGATCCTGATATTTGAATTTTCGCAACAGGCCGTTGCCCGGGGTGGTCAGGCCATCTTTAGCGATATCAATATCTATTGGGAGGTGCCGGACCATTTTGCTGGCGTAGAGGCCATAGGTCCTGGTGGTAAGTATACTGGCAAGACTTATGTAGACTATCAAGAAGAGGCGCAAAAGTTTGCCCGGGCCCTGTTTGAGGTTTATTTAGAAGGTGATGGCTCGGGCCGACCCTTCTTCTTCCCCAAACCTCTGGTCCATATTACGGACAAATTATTCCAGACCCCAGGCCACCAGGAGTTCCTACATTTCATCTGCCAGGTAGCCAGCGAGAAAGGTAATACCTATTTTGTCTTTGATCGAGGTAAGACCGCTAAGATATCACAGTGTTGCAGGCTGAGCTTTAAATTAGAAAACCAGGACTATGCAGATGCCAAACAACCCTGGCGCATGCGTTACTGTGCCCTCCAGAACATGACTATTAATCTGCCACGGCTAGGCTATTTAACAAATGGTGACGATACAGCATTATTTAACCATATTACCGCCTTGATGGATCTGATGGCCCAGGCCCACCAGCAGAAACGGAGGTTTATCGAACAATTAATGTCTTTGGGTGAAGAAGGGCCACTGGCTATGTTGGCTATGAACCGCGATGGAGAGCCTTACCTCCGCTTGAGTCGTGCTACTCACCTTATGGGTATGGTGGGCCTGAATGAATTGGTTCAGTTGCATACCGGACAGGAGCTCCATGAGTCAGAAGGGGCATTTAAATTTGGCCTAAAAGTCATTTCCCACATGCGGCTTCTAGCGGATAAACTCTCTAAGAAATATAAATTACGATTTATCCTGGAACAGACCCCCGCCGAGTCTACTGCTCACCGCTTTGCCAAGCTAGATTTGAAGCATCTTTCCAATGGCATATCCCGGGTGGTGAAAGGCAATCTGGATGCTGGTGAGGTCTACTATACTAACTCTACCCTTTTGAATATCGGGGCTATTATTAACCCTATCGAGCGTGTAAAACAGGAAGGAATGTTCCATCCCCTGATACCTGCTGGCTCCATCACTCATATCTGGATAGGTGAGAGCAAACCCTCACCAGGCTCGCTAGCCAATTTTGTTAGCAAGACCTTTAAACATACCCACAACGACCAGATAGCCTTCTCTCCAGAATTCACTACCTGTAATAATTGTGGTCGTACCACCCGTGGCTTACGGGCGGCTTGCCCGGTATGCGGCTCTGACCGGGTAGATGGTATTACCCGTATAACCGGCTACTTTACCAAGATAAGCAGTTGGAATAAGGGAAAGATAGGGGAGCTGCACGACCGCTACCGCAATAACGGCCATCTGCCTAACTACTAAGACCTTATTAGCTATAAAGGCTTATCCTTTATCTCCCTTATCCTTGTAACCTCTGTGTATCTACTTTAATAACCCCTTTGCTGTAAGGAGAAGGATTATAGCCTTAAGTTTCTGAGCCGGATCATTGATGGTCATATTTAAAGAAACTTTGGGTAATCAAATTATCCTGGAGAAGACTACCTGGAAAGGACACCGAGAAATGCTCCAATCCTTATGGTCATAAGCTAATTGGAGGGGTAGAATCAAATTAAGGCAAGGTCCGGTAGTTTATAGTCTTTTGAAGAGGGTTGAGATGATTCCCCAACTCCGAAAGGGGGAAAAATCTTTTTGGTATACCCCAAAAGCGTTAAGCCTTTCCGGAGGCAAGGTCGTCGAGTTATAAGGGAAAATGTTTAGTATCCCTAGCCATCTGGAGTCTGGCATAGATGAACCTTGGTTCGGCTATTAACAGCTAGTACGACATATTTTGCCTGTTAAGGATGCCATTCTCTATGACTGGCAAGGAAATGATAAAACAAGGATCATAAAAGGAGGAGATTCCCATGCACACCCTAACCTTTTTCCCAATCGGGAATGCAGACTGTTGTCAGATTGATCTCGCTTGTGGGCGTAAACTGCTTTTTGACTACGCACATTATCGTAATGCGGAAGACGAGGAAGATCTACGAATTGACTTAGCAACCGCTCTCCGTGAAGACCTTAAAGCAGCTAACCGAGACTATTATGATGTTGTAGCTTTCACTCATGCCGATGATGACCACATTCATGGTGCCTCTGAGTTTTTTTACCTGGAACATGCGAAAAAATATCAAGATGATAATCGTATCAAAATTACTGAACTTTGGGTTCCCGCAGCGATGATCATTGAGGAGAACCTTGAGGGTGAAGCCAGGATATTGCGTGCCGAGGCCCGACACCGCTTGAAGGCTGGCAAAGGAATTAGAGTTTTCTCGCGTCCAGATAGACTCTTAGCGTGGCTCGAGAATGAGGGTCTAAAACTGGAACACCGCAAGCATCTAATAACAGACGCCGGCCAGCTCGTCCCAGGTTTTACAATGGAATCTGAAGGAGTCGAATTCTTTGTACATTCACCATTTGCTGTCCGCCTAAAAGATGGCAACTTGGTTGATCGTAATGAGTGTTCACTCATACTTCAGGCTACATTTGTGTATGATGCAAAAGTCACCCGGTTCATGATATGCGGGGACACAACTTATGAAATTTTGGCCGATATTGTGAATATTACTAGGTATTATAAGAGAGACGAGCGTCTAGCATGGGATGTATTTAATATTCCTCATCATTGTAGCTATATGGCACTGAGTAGCAAGAGGGGAGAGGTTAAGACAGAACCATTTCCTAAAGTAAAATGGTTATTTGAGCAGGGTTTCGAGAGAGGGATTTTAGTATCAAGTAGCAACCGGATACCGGAGAATTATGAAGATCCTCAACCTCCCCACCCTCAAGCGGCCAACTACTATAATGAACGTGCCTCAGCTATTACGGGTGACTTCGTCGTAACTATGGAGTATCCCAAGCCATCCAGTCCCGCACCAGTACGCATCACCATAGATGGATCAAAAGCAACACTTAGAAAAACAATTCTCAGTGGTAGTATAGGCATAATAAGTCGGCCTGCCCCAAGGGCTGGGGGAACTAATGTCTATTAATTACCTTCCGCCGTCAGGTGAGGTCATCACCCCCGAAGAACTTAGAATCTTTAAGGCAAGGGAGGTGGTTTGTGCATTAAAGAGGTTGCCTTTTGTTCGTCTCTTAGAGTGCCGACGAATTGCCGACCAGATTCAGGCAGAAGTTGTTGTTTTTGAAACTGAAGTCGAAATTGGCCAAATAAATGTTCATGATATTTATCGGGATGAACGTATTGCTGTAATTTTTGATCCTGCTGACAAAATGGCTCCTGAAGTATTGGCACTGCGTGATAATTTCCCAAGAGTACCTCACCTTAACTTGAGAGAGCAGGAATTTCCTCGGAGTCTTTGCCTATTCGAGGAAAGGTACAGCGAGCTGAAACTGCGCTGGACAGCCCCACGTTTTATTGAGCGCATTCGTGAATGGCTGACATTGACTGCCAAGGGGAAACTTCATGGAGAATACCAGCCGCTAGAGCCCCTATTAATGGGATCTCCTTGGCAGTTAGTTGTGCCATTTGACCTGTTCTCGAATAATAGCCTCGAGGTTCCCGAACTGCTTACAATCCAGCCAATAGATGGAGGCAATAATAGAATAACCCTTATTGCAGAACGGATAGAAAGTAAATCAAGAGACCCAAATAAGCCTACTTATGTTGCGACTGCTATCCAGTGCTCTCCTCAGACTCATGGCATAATTTACAAACAGCCGAAAAACTTACTTGAACTACATGAGTTTACGACTAAGGCTCGGGTTGATTTATTGGAGGAGTTGCGGAAATGTCTGCGCGATTGGCAAATAAATAAGCCACATATGGACATACTCGATGCTAAGCTTATAGTAATTCTGGCTCTCCCTAAGACGCGGGGGGCAACGAGTACGGTAGAGGTAACGGATATTTGGGCTTTCTTGAGCGTAAACACCATCAAGGAAATTGGAGAAGAGATTGGGATTTGGGAGACTAAGGATGGTGAACTGGGCACCTTATTAGAGATAGACCAAACTAAACAAGGCAACAATGTGGTGATTCTTCTGCTTAAGCCCACGTATTCGTTTTCAAGAGATATTGCTATCCAGCTTAATGGTTTATCACAAAGGGAGGGCAGAAGAATTGTAGCTATCGGTTTGGGTGCACTGGGTTCACAGGTATTTATGAATCTAATTCGGATGGGATATGGCGAATGGACCTTAATTGATGAGGATTACTTCTTGCCTCACAATCTTGCACGCCATGCGCTTCCAGGCTTTGCTGTTGGTTACCCTAAGTCGGAGGCACTTGCCTTTATTGCTAATGAACTCGTCAAAGGGGAACCTATAGCAACGGGGGTTGTTGAAGATATTCTGAATCCTAAATCCACTGAAAAAATACAAGATACTTTTAGAGAAGCTGATGTCATTTTAGATTTTTCCACTAGCATAGCAGTTGCACGCCATCTGGCGCGTGATATTGATTTGTCTGCGCGTCGTATTTCAATGTTTCTCAATCCATCAGGTTCTGATGCGGTCATGCTGGCCGAAGGGGCGACTAGGGATACAACTCTCGATTACCTGGAGATGCAGTACTATCGGCATCTAATCAATAACCCAGCTTTCGAGCAACATTTGCGCAGAAGTGATACCCGTATCCGATACTCCAATTCATGTCGTGACATCAGCAGTACCATACCACAAGATCTTGTCGCTTTACATGCAGCTATCTGTAGCCGTGCGATGCGTACTACACTCTTAGACGAGAACTGTAGTATCATAATATGGCAAGCTGATACCAGTGACTTGAGTGTAAAATGTAATCGAGTTTACCCTGAGTTGATTATAAAGCAAAAAATTGGTGACTGGATGTTATGCACAGATCAATGGCTGGTGAATAAAATCTATAATGCTCGTGCTGACAAATTGCCCAATGAGACTGGAGGTGTGCTAGTAGGCTCATTTGATATGCAACGGAAGATTGTTTATGTTTTAGACACACTACCATCACCACCGGATAGTAAAGAATGGCCTACAGTCTATATTCGTGGGTGTCAGGGCCTGATGATGCGCATGAATGAAATCCACCAAATTACATTAGGAATGCTGGAGTATGTGGGAGAGTGGCACTCACATCCCGATGATTGTGGTTGCTGGCCGAGTGAAGATGATCGTAAAGCATTTATGTGGCTCGCGGAGAATATGATTGCGGATGGGTTTCCCCCATTGATGCTAATCACTGGCGATCGCAGCCAGTATGCATGGTATCTAGGACAAATGCTCTGACCATAGCAATTTAGAGTGTTAAAAGTTATAAACAGCCTCCTGTTAATAACTACCTAGAAAGAGAGATGGGACCGTAATGGGTAGAGACACACTAAAGATAGGAATCGCCCTATCGGGCGGTGGTGTGCGTGCAGCGGTATTTCACTTTGGTGTTCTGGGCCGATTAGCCGCTGATGGACTGTTAGAAAACATAACCTTTATTTCTACGGTTTCGGGAGGAAGCTTAGGAATCGGCCTGATCTACTCCATTTATGGAAATAGATGGCCAACAAGCGATGCCTTCATTAATAAGAGTCTCTCTCAGGCCAGGTATTATCTCACTCAGACAAATATTCAACATGATGTAGTATTTAAGTTACTTACACAGCCGTGGTTTCTTATTCAAGGAAAAGCCAAGCTGCTCTCCGAGAGCATTCAGCATTGTTGGCAGGTGTGTGGTCTTCTTAGGGATATACCAACCGAGCCTCGCTGGATTATAAATGCAACCTCTTATGAGTCCGGCAAGAACTGGCGTTTTATGCCGCAGCGAATGGGAGACTATATTCTGAACTATGTGAGTAATCCCGCAATTCCTTTAGCGGATGCGATGGCTGCTTCTGCTGCATATCCTGGTCTCATTGGTCCCATCATTCTGAGAACTAACAAATATAAGTGGTTCAGGTTCGTTAACTATCCAGAGGAAAAGATTGAATCAGTCGAGCCGGAGGTTAAAAAAATACATCTTTGGGATGGCGGTGTATACGACAACTTAGCCGTTGAGGCACTGTTCAAATCCCAAGGTGAGAAGTTTCGTGATGAGTACAATTTCCTCATTGTAAGTGATGCATCAAAGGGTATTGAGATAGAGAAGCCATCTTCTCTTTATCGGCGTGCATTCCGACTTGTGAATATAGCTATGGATCAAGTGAGAAGCCTTAGAGCCCGTAGCCTTGTCAGCCATTTCCGAGATAACTGCAATTCCGGGGTCTATCTTAGAATGGGAAATACTGCGCGATACATTCTAGAGCAGGCGGGTATACCTGAAGAGAAGATCGCTGCTCTTACTGAAAATAGCTTGTCGGAGTGCGGCGTGAATACAGTAGCAGACTTGGAAACTTCGCTTCGACGACTCTCAGAGGATGAGTTTGAGCGGGTTTATCGGCATGGATGGGAAGTAGCAAATTTCACTCTCCAGTCGCGCTGTCCCAATCTCTTTCACCATAGAGAATACGGGAAATGATGATGTATGAAATTTATAGCATAAACCAGCAGATAAACACTCTTCGCTATCCTTGGCTTCACTTGAAAAACGGGCAAAATACGATCGCACAGTTGGCTACAGGGGTATTGCAACGGGCAATGTGGTTGTATTAAGAAGAACGGATCGTACTGCTGGAGGGGTCCACTAAAAATAGTAAAGGATAGTTATGAATATGAATAAGTGGCATTATCCCGGGGGGAAATTAAGGGAACTGGGAGCAGATAGCCTATCCGAGGCTGAGCTTCTGGCTATCCTCATTTCTGCAGGTATTAAAGGGAGACCGGCATTAAAGATTGCCGAGGAAGTGCTGGAGAGGTTTGGTTCTCTTTCTCAGATGGCAAACCAACCGCTGGAGAGGTTTTTGGACATTAAAGGCCTTTCGGATGTTAAAATTATCCGGATCGCAGCGGCTTTTGAAATTGCCCGCCGTATAATCAAGGAAACTCTAAGTCATGGAAAAGAAAAGTAAACTGCACGAAAAATCAGTTCGTATCCCCGAGGTGCGTCAATCCCAATGGGATAATCTCATTACGGAATATATTGAATCTGTAAAGGGATTAAATAGTGAGCCTGCCAAGTCTCAACGATTTTTATTGTTACTAAATGAACTCTTCGGCCTCCAGCCAGGCTTTATAGAGGATTACCTGGCTGGCGTTGAAAAATACGTGAGGATGAAACAAAAAGACCGGATACTTAAAGGCCGGATAGATGAACTCTTTGGAAATCTGATTATTGAATTTGAGCGGGACCTGATAATAAACCAAAGGGAGGCCGAAGACCAGCTCAGGAGATATGTAGCTTGTCTTTGGTCGTCCGAAGCCGTTCCAACTCGAACACCTTATATTTGCCTAGCCACGGACGGGTTGCATTTTGCAGTCTATTCTCCTTCCGCCCCCAAACCAGCCAAGGAAGAGATTAGCCCCGAAGATGTGATCTTAACACCCCTTGAACGGGTTGACTGGTCATTTTCCCCTCCTCAAGCGGTATATTTTTGGTTAGACCGGTATTTCCTCCGGAAAGAGATTCTTTCCCCAAAAACAGAAGATATAATTAAAGATTTTGGGATCAGAAGCCATGCCTTTCAGGTAGCTTCTGCTATCCTCTTTGTCCTCTGGCAAAGCATCAGGGATAGGTCAGAAACCCAGGTTATTTATGATGGGTGGGAGCGCTATCTCCGCATTGTATACGGTAGTGCAGTGGCTGATGAAGAGCTATTTTGCCGACACACTTACTTAGCTACCCTGGCTAAATTAATGGTCTGGAGCCGACTTTTTGAAAGCCAAAACCCACCGGACAATAACCAGATCCTTTCGGTATTGGGGGGAAGGTTTTTCCAGGAGCAAGGGATAGAGAACTTTCTGGAGGAGGATTTCTTTTCTTGGATCGTCCGGGAGGAGGCTAAAGATACCGGTGTAGAGATTGCGATAGGGCTTTTTAGTCTCCTTCGGAATTATAATCTCAGAGAACTTTCCGAGGATGTCCTCAAGTCCCTCTATCAAGAACTGGTGGATCCCAAGACCCGGCATGACCTGGGGGAATTCTATACCCCAGATTGGCTTGCCCACCGCATGGTTCAGAAACTCATAGCAGAAAGTCCAGAAAGATCCTTCTTGGACCCGGCTTGTGGTTCTGGCACCTTTCTCTATCTAATCATCCGGGAGAAGCGAATTAAATTACCAGATACGCAAAATACCTTAGACCATATCCTCCATTCGGTATTTGGGGTTGACATTCACCCCTTGGCTACCATAATAGCCAAGACTAATTATCTCCTTGCCTTGGGCGATCTTATCAAAAAACGTAAAACCAAAGGAAAGATAAGCATACCGGTCTACCTTTCAGATGCCATAAGGCTTCCGGAGCGCTGGGCACAAGCCGCTGGTGCTGACTATAAAATTGAGTTAGACGGTAAAGTTATCTATCTTCCCGAAAAATTTCTTGAAAGTCCCACTCTTTACGATGAGGCCATAGATGCGGCCAGGGAATTTGCTCAGCAGAATATCAATAAAGATATCAATGAATCCCAGTTTCTAAGCTACCTTGGAACACAACATACAACCTTAACAAAAGAGATTACCGTTATACAAGCCCTTTTCCGCATTACTAAGGCTTTGAAGGAATTTATGGAGTCTCGACGGGACACTATCTGGGCCTTTATCCTCAAAAATATCTATAAGCCCCTATTCCTCAAGGGTAAATTCGATTTTGTGATCGGCAATCCTCCCTGGCTCGCCTTCCGTTATGCTGACCCTCAATATCAGCAATTTCTCAAGGAGCAAATCACTAAAACCTATAACCTCTTTTCAGGACGTGGTGAGCTTATTACTCACTTGGAATTAGGCACCTTATTTCTACTTAGGACGGCCCATCTGTATCTTAAAGAAGGAGGGACAATAGGTTTTGTGCTTCCCAGGAGCATCTTTACGGCTGATCAGCACGATGGGCTGAGACAGGGGAAATTTAAGCTTAATGTAAATCAAGATTCGATGTTACAGCCCCAGGAGGTTTGGGACGCGGAGGAGGTGAAGCCGTTGTTCCAGGTACCATCTTGTGTCCTCTTTGCCGAGAGACAGAAGCAGGCAAAAGCATTCTATCCTATCCGAGGTCAAAGACTTAGGGGAAAACTTCCTCGGCGCAATGCCTCTTTGGATGAAGCAGAGGGTTGTTTGAAAATAGAAGATGTAGAGCTTTACTTGCACCAAAAGGGCAAAAGGTCATTCTGGGCTATCGAGAAAGACCTAGTTTCGTCAAAAGAGAGTTTTTACAAGAGGCACTTCTTTCAAGGGGCTACCATTGTTCCCCGCTCTTTTTGGTTTGTAGAGGTCAGGGCATCTACTATCTTGGGTTTCGATCCCCAGCTTCCGCCTCTGGAAAGTTCTGAGCGGGCCAGGAGAGAGGCCAAGAACAATTATAAAAATGCAGTGATAAGAGGGAATGTAGAAAACAGATTCCTCTATGCTACTCTGCTCTCGGCCGAGCTCTTACCCTTCGGGCATCTAGACTATCGGCTAGTGGTACTTCCTATTGAACCAGTAAAAGATGGCTACCGGCTCTTAAATGTTGATAAGGCCCATGTGAGAGGTTTCTATCATCTCAAAGATTGGCTTATTAAGGCGCAGGAGGAATGGGGGAAGAAGCGAGGTGCAAAGGCTGAAGGTATGAGTATTTATGAAAGGCTAGACCGAGTTCATGGCTTATCCCGGCAAAACCCGCAGGTTAAGTATCGGGTGCTTTATAATACTTCTGGTACTTATCTGACAGCCTGTATAGTAGAGAAGAAACCCATAAGGTTTGACATCGGCGGGCAGGAAATAGAGTCTAGAGGGTTTGTGGCGGATACTAAGACTTACTGCCTAGAGACAGAGAACGCCGATGAAGCTTACTATCTCGTAGCTATCCTTAATGCACCCATTACGGATAAGTTAATAAAACCTATGCAAAGTCGGGGGCAGTATGGCCCCCGGGATATTCATAAAAAAGTCCTGGAGCTTCCTATTACCCAATTTGACCCCTTGAATAAGGATCATCTCCGGCTTACTCAATTGGGAAAGAGTTGTAGCAAGGAGGTTACTAGGTGGATTCAATCGGGTCACTTCGGGAAGATAAAAAGCATTGGTGTATTAAGGTTGAAGGTGCGCCAAATACTTAAAAGAGAATTAGATGAAATAGATGCTCTTGTTGCACAAATGCTAAGAAGCTAAATGAAGTTGGGTTTTAGAGAACATTGACTAACAGTCCAGTGGTTTCTAAATGATTAATGCTTATTACGAGCACCATAAGATAGACAAGTTCTTCAGCTCAAAATCTGTCTAAGCAAAACCTCGTTGCGATTAGGAAAGGATAGATGAAGGGGACAGAGAGGGATAAGCTCGATGAGGTTGTTAAAGATTATTTTAAGGAGATACATGGGATTTATGTGACCGGGGACTTCCGGGAAGAGAGCTTCTATCCTTTTTTAAAGACCTTGATAGAGAAATGTGTGCCTTTATTCCTATCTAAAGAGGATGCTGGGGTGCTGGTGCAGCCCAAAAGGACCGCGGTTGGCATCCCTGATTTCCTTATCAGGACAGATGGGAAAATAGTAGGTTATATTGAGGTCAAATTGCCTGATATAAACCTTAGCGATCAGGAGGATTCTGAGCAATTAAGAAGGTATCGAGGCTCGCTCCCTAACCTTATTCTGACCAATCTTTTGG
>Ga0156295_1026_pt1 | contig 15831 bp, 13 predicted proteins | sample RifCSPlowO2_12_FD_107943 | JGI IMG/M metagenome (GOLD analysis project Ga0156295, IMG submission 107943) | Nitrospinae bacterium RIFCSPLOWO2_12_FULL_45_22 | reverse complement strand
TTACGGGATTCCATAGCTATCTCCTCATCTTAACGTTAATCCTTGTAAGAACCAGAAGATGATCTGGGCAGCCAGGGCAATGGTCTTACCAGCAATATCCAGGGGTGGGCTGACTTCACAGAGATCCAGGAGCTTAACTTTTCTCTCTTTGCCTGCCAGGAAACTTATCTGAAGGATTTCAGAACCCGTTAGCCCATCGGTTTGTGGTGCGCTGGCGCCTGGCGCATAAGCCCGCTGGCATACGTCTATATCTATACTAAGGGCTACTGCCGCTACATCCATACCTGCCAGACGCAGGACCTGCGGGAAGAATCCTACTGGGCCATCCAGGTTGGTGCGTAATTCATCTAAGAAATATACCTTCACTCTTTTTTCTAAGGCGTATTGATAATGAAAGGAAGAGTTACACTGTTCGTGTGCTGCATATTCAATAATGCCTGTGCCAGATAATTGCTCTGGCCATCTCTCTAATAAGCGATAAAAGGCAGTGCCACTATTGATCCCTTTATCCGATGAGCGTAGATCGAGATGGCTATCTATATTTATCAGGCCGATATGTTCAAGAGCAGGTATTGTCTGGATCAAGCCACTGACTGAGCCGAAGCTCAGATCATGACTACCGCCAAGGACAATGGGTAATGCCCCCTTTTTTATCCAGATGGCCACAATATCGGCCAGCCGCTCATGGGAGGTTTCCAGGTCATTCTGAGGGATCAGGTCTCCTAAATCCAGCAAAGTTACCTTATTAAGTGGATGGCGACACCCGCTGGTCAAGCGATAAAGGGCCGTTCTGATCTCGGTCGGCCCCCGGGCGGCACCGATCCTACCGCCGATCCGCTCAATGCCCTCGTCTAAAGGAAAACCAATAAGGGCTATGGTATTGGTGGGGAAATCCTCTTCCCAGGAAATATCTTTTTTTACCAGGTCTCCCAGGCGAATATCTTGAGTATCACCGGAGCTATAAAACGCCCCTGGGTCTGGCTGGGTCATTAGAGACGCTAGTCCTTTTTTCATACTAAATGTCTGTTTTCTATAACTATTCGGCCTTCTTTGATCACTGTCTCTACCGGGTTTTCTCCCATTTGATAGGCCAGGAAGCGATAATCAGTGATATCCAGGATCAGGAGGTCTGCCGGACTTCCAGGCGCCAATTTACCATATTTATCCGGTAGCGCTAAAGCCTTAGCCGACCCGCTAGTACAGGCCAGGACTGCCTCTGCTACCGTCATATGCATCTGGGTGCAGGCAATGGACATAATGAGTGGGAGGGACTGCGTGAAGCAGGAGCCGGGATTGAAATCAGTAGCTAAGGCCAGGGTTAATCCCTGGGCTAATATGCTGCGGGCTGGCCCATAACGCTTCAGTCCCAGGACAAAAGAAGTACCGGGCAATAATACCGCTGCGACCCCCCGGAGCCGCATGGCAGCTAATGCCTCCGCCGGGGCAGAGAGTAAGTGATCGGCGGAAACGGCCCCTAAGTCTGCTGCCAGGATGGCGCCGCCACTATTAGAGAATTCATCAGCATGGACTTTAGCCTTTAGACCATATTTTATGCCAGTCCGTAAAATCTGTTCCGTTTCGTCATAAGTAAAGGCGCCTTTTTCACAAAATACATCACAGAATATTGCCAGCTTCCTCTCGGCTATGCTGGGTATCATCTCCTGGCAGATAAGCTGGATATATTTTTCTCGTTGGCCTTTGTATTCTTCCGGGATGGCGTGGGCGCCCAAAAAGGTAGGTATGAGATCTACTGGATGATGGGCGCTTAATTCCTTTATTACGTCTAGCATCTTTAGCTCGTGCTCCAGACTCAAGCCATAGCCGCTCTTAACTTCTAAGGTAGTAGTACCCCACCTCAAGGCCCGGTTCAAGCGCCTCACGCCCAGCCTATACAGCTCTTCTTTGCTGGCTTTTCGAGTAGCGGCTACGGTAGCCAGGATTCCACCACCACGCCCCATAATCTCTTGATAACTGATGCCAATATTCCTCAGGTCGAACTCGTCTGCCCTACTGCCAGCAAAGATCAGATGGGTATGGGCATCTATCAGCCCGGGGATAACTACTTTACCCTGGGCATCCAATACCCTGGTAGATTCAGTAACCAGCACCTCTTTTGCCAGGTTTGCTTCTGCTCCTACCCATACCACCTGATCCCGGCCAATAGCAACTGAACCTTGAGTTATTATCCCCAGGGGATTGTCAGGTGTAGCCGTAGCCAGGGTAAGGAGTTGGTCAGCATTCTTTATAATCAACTCAACCGGTTGAGGCATAGGTCTGTACGCAATAAGTTATGAAAAATGACCATTGAACCGCAGAGGCGTGGTCGTTATTGGGTGATTAGGTCATTCCTGTATTGAATAACCCAATAACCCAATAACCCAATAACCCAATAACCCAATCTGGTGTTCCCTGCGCCTCCGCATTTAAGCAGGATATTGTGCTACTGCAATTATAGGTTGATGCCCGGGAGCTTTATCTTTTTGCGCTGGGCGGTGGCTATAGCCTCGGGGTAGCCGGCATCGGCATGGCGGATGATGCCTGAGGCGGGGTCAGAGACCAATACCCGCTTCAAGCGCCAGGCTGCTTCGCGGCTCCCATCCGCCACTACTACCATACCCGCATGGATAGAATAGCCTATCCCTACTCCACCACCATGGTGTACTGATACCCAACTGGCCCCATTCACCGCATTGATCAACGCATTAAGGATAGGCCAATCGGCAATAGCATCACTACCATCCAGCATCTTCTCGGTCTCACGGTTGGGAGATGCTACGGAGCCACAGTCCAGATGGTCCCGACCAATGACAATAGGGCCTTTCAACTGGCCTTTAGTTACCATCTGATTAAACAAGAGCCCGATCTTATCCCGTTCGCCATAGCCCAGCCAGCATATCCGGGCGGGAAGACCCTGGAACTTAACCTTTTTACTGGCCAGGGTCAGCCAACCAGATAATCCTTTATTATCCGGGAAGGTTTCCATTACCGCTTTATCAGTACGATGGATATCCTGGGGGTCGCCACTCAGGGCAACCCAGCGGAAAGGCCCTTTACCCTGACAGAAGAGGGGCCGGATATAGGCATGGACAAAACCGGGTACCAGAAATGCCTCAGTAACACCGGCTTCTAAGGCCATACCCCGGAGATTGTTGCCGTACTCGAAGGTAACGGCACCCCGCCTTTGCAGTTCCAGCATGGCCCGCATATGGGCGGCTATAGAAGACATGGCTCGCTGCATATATTGGTTAGGATGGCTACGGCGTAAGGCTATAGCCTGATTAAATGGGATACCATGCGGCACATAGCCATTAAGCGGGTCATGGGCAGCGGTCTGGTCGGTCAGCAAGTCCGGAGTAATATCCATTTTAACCAGGTATTCTAATAAGTCTACGGCATTGCCCAGGTAGGCAATAGAATGGGCCTCTTTCTCAGCAGTATATTGCCGGGCCAGACTGACTGCCCGGGGCAGGTCTTCTGCCATGGTATCACAATAGCCGGTCTGTAGCCGCCGCATGATCCGTTCTCGATCTACTTCTGCGGCCAGGCAAACACCCTGGTTGAAGGTGATAGCCAGCGGCTGCGCACCACCCATACCACCTAAGCCAGCCGTGACCACCAGCTTGCCTTTTAAGTTGCCACCGAAATGCCGCTCTGCAGCGGCCCGTAGGGTCTCATAAGTACCCTGCAGTATCCCCTGGGTTCCGATATATATCCAGCTACCAGCGGTCATCTGACCAAACATGGTGAGACCGCGGGCTTCTAGTTCCTGGAAATAGTCCCGGGTAGCCCATTTAGGCACCAGTAGGGAGTTGGCTATTATTACCCTGGGGGCCCGGCCATGGGTCTTCAGGATACCTACGGCCTTACCGGATTGAATCAACAGGGTCTCATTATTCTCCAGGGCTTGCAGGGACTTGACGATCTGTTCATATGCCTCCCAGTTGCGGGCCGCCTTACCTGAGCCACCATAGACAATAAGCTCCTGGGGCTTTTCTGCTACCTCAGGGTCCAGGTTATTCATCAGCATACGCATAGCCGCTTCCTGGGTCCAGCCTTTGCAGCCCAGGTGTTTTCCTCGCGGGGCCCTTATCTCTCTAGTTAATACCGCGGCTAAAGCCTTTTCCATCTTACCTCAACTCCCTCCCCTTAATGCTTATGAACAGGCAGATCGTCGTGCCGATGTCCGGAGATGCTATGATATGCCTCACCTGATGCGTCCAATGGGTCAATATGCACCGTGGCCTGGGAAAGATATTTCAAATGATGCAAGAGCTGGTGGCGTACCTCCAGGGCAATTCCATGCCCCTGGGTAATGGTTAGTTCCGGATTAACGGCTATATTTACTTCCGCATGGAGCCGATGACCCAACCATCTCACCCGCACTTCTGTGATTTCCTTCACCCCGGGTACGTGATTGGCTGCATGCTTAATTTCATCTATCATACCTGGGTCTACTCCCTCCAGCAAGCGGATAAAAACGGCCTTGGCAGATCCCCAGACAATGCGCAGGATTACCGCAGTAATAAAGAGACCGACAATAGGGTCTGCCAGTGGGAAGCCCAGCCCCACTCCTACTGCTCCAAACAATACTGATAAACTGGTTAAACCATCTACCCGGGCATGATAGCCATCTGCCACCAAAGCGGCGCTACCGATATCTTTGCCTACTCTTATGCGAAACATGGCCACCGCCTCATTACCCAGGAAGCCCACCAGTGATGCTGCGATCACAGCGCCAAGATAGCCGACTGCCTGGGGGTGGTAAAGTCGGGCAACCGACTGATAGCCAGCGATAACGGCGCTGAGCAATATGATAAATACGATGGCCACCCCTGCTAAGTCTTCTACCCGGCCATAGCCGTAAGTAAACCGCCTGGTGGGTTTTATACAGGTAAGCCTGAAAGCTATCCATAGCGGGATGGCGGTAGCGGCATCGCTGAAGTTGTGGATCGTATCAGCCAGAAGGGCCACACTTCCTGAGAGCCAAACAACAATGATCTGAAGAAAGGCGGTGCCCAGTAAGCCAATAAAGGACCACTTGATCGCCTGAATACCTTGCTGGGTGGTAAAAATGACCGGGTCTGTGACCCCAGTGATATGGCTATGCCGGCTAAGCTGGTAGTTCTGGTCATGGGGTTGAATATTAGAGCTGCAATGTCTATGACCAAGCATTACAATATTATCTCTCTGTAACCGTTGACCAGACCTGTCATCTTTATTAGATTTACCCGGCCAGGGTTTCCTGGTAGCGGGCTAAGGTATAGATGAGATCGGCCAGGCGATTCAGGTAGCTCAGGATAGCACCATTAGAGATAGCCCTTTCTTCTCTCAATCTCACTACCTGCCGTTCTATTCGCCGAACCATAGCCCGGCCCATGTCCAGTATGGCTGATACTACAGAATCGCCTGGAATAATGAAACTATGTGGTAATTCTACCCTGGCCTCTAGTTGGTTTATAAGCTCCTCTAGCCGCTGGGCCATATCTTCAGAGACCGTCTTTTTTAACCTATGATAGGCCTCCGGGAAAGTGGCTAACTCAGTGCTGACCAGAAATAAGTCATGCTGTATTCCAAGGAGTATTTCTTTAGACCACTCATCTTTAACCAGGGCCCGCGCTAACCCCAGAAGCGATATGGCCTCATCTATCTCGCCATAAGCCTCTATCCGGGGATGACATTTAAGCTCCCGGCGGCCAAAGAGAAGGTCAGTATACCCCTCATCTCCCTTTTTATTAAATTTCTGCATCCTTTCTCGCTTTCTTTTAGGGTGAGTTCTATATACCGACCCCGCTGTCTACCTCGACTAACTGGCCATTGATCCCATCGGCCTGGGGTATGGCCAGACAGAATATGCTCCCAGCCCCTTCTTCTGGCGTAAGGAGCCTACCACCTCGCATCGTGACCCCTTGCTCGGCCATCTGGCGCAAGTTGCCTGGTAATCCAATCTTGGCGCCCATGATAGTACTACCACAATCGGCCTGGGTCAGCCGGGTATCAACAAAGCCAAAGGCTATGCAATTGGAATTGACGCGGATGCGTAGCCATTCTTTTGCCACGGTCCGCATTAGGCCAATAACCCCACTCTTAGCTGAGGCATAGTTAGTCTGGCCCGCATTGCCCCGGCTGCCTGCCTCAGAGGAGATAAAAATGACCTTGCGGATTACCCCATCAGCACTCGCTTCTTTAAACACCGGGTAAGCAGCCCTACAGAGCATCCAGGGTGCCTCCATATGGATCGCAACCATCTGCCGGAAAACCTCCAGGCTCATCTTCTGAATGACAGAATCATTACAAAAGCCAGCACAGGGTACCAGGATATGTAGTCCCTTAAAGCTGTCTACTGCGGCCTTGATTAAGGCCTGGTTAGTAGCCTCTTCCATAACATTACCACAACAGGCTATAGCTTTACCACCGGCCTTCTTTATCTCTTCTACTACAGCCTGGGCGGGCCCTTCATCTAAGTCAGAAACTACTACACTAGCCCCCTGGCTAGCAAATAACTTAGCCACAGCCGCTCCAATACCCCTACCAGCACCGGTTATTACAGCAACTTTCCCATCTAACAATCCCATAACCTCTCCTCCTCTCTAAACGGTTATCAATTACAGCATCTCACAAGATTTACAGGATAAATTCCAAATAACCGCGGTAAATACCATGCTCAACGCTTACCATTCGAAAAATTTGGAAATCCTGTTAATCCCGTCTAAGAAGTTCTGCCGGAAATGATAAATGGTGAATAGTAAATGACCATTCCCTATTTTCCAGTTGTATGAACCGCAAAGTCACAGAAAGCACTAAGGGAAGTAAGGATTATTACTGAAATTCTTAGTGCCCTTTGTGTTTTTGTGGTAACAAAATTAACTTAATTGTCTGGGAATTTCCTTTTGGACACAGATGAACGCAGATTAACAGGATAAAAATAAGTGAGCACTAAGCAGTAACTGCTCACTCCTTACTGTTATCTGTGTGTATCTGTGGAAATCTGTGTCCCAAATATAATTTAAATTTTATCAGCCAATAACTTTTGTCTGGCGCAATTTTTGGATCTCTTCCTTCGTATATCCCAGACTGGTTAGAATCTCACCCGTATGAGTACCGGTTGGAACCCCTAAACTCCTTATCTGGCCTGGTGTCTCAGACAGTTTTATGGGGATACCAATTTGTTTTACTTTGCCTACGTTAGGGTGTTCTAATTCAACTACCATCTGCCGGTGCAGTACCTGGGGATCAGAAAAGGTCTCATTCAGATAATAGACCGGGCCAAAGCAGGTATCTTTGTCTTTAAAGAACTCGCACCACTCTTTTCTGGTGCGGGTAAGAAATATCTCTGCTAGGGCGGAAATCACTTCCTCTCGCTTTTCTTCGGGTGGAGTATGGTAGGGTATGAGGTCTTCCCGGCCTAATGCCCGGCAGAGATTTACCCAGAAATGCGGTTCCGCACAACCTAAGGTAATATATTCTCCGTCTTTGCAGCGGTAGATATTTCCCCAGGGTACTCCACCGGTCGTAAAGGTCTCACCCCGCCGGGGTACTTTACCTGTGGCCAGATAGAAAGAGGCATCCATAGCGAGCAGCGAGATCACACCATCAACATATGATATGTCTACAAATTGCCCTCTGCCAGTTCTTTCCCGGGCCATTAGGGCGATCAGAATACCAATGACGCTATGCAAGCCAGCACCAGCCATATCTGCCAGTAGATTACTCACCAGATAGGGACGGCCACCCCGCTCACCAACGAGGCTCAAGGCCCCTCCGATAGCAGAATAATTCATATCATGCCCGGGCATATGGGCATACGGTCCATCATGACCATATCCGGTCAGGGAACAATATATGAGCCGGGGATTAATAGTTTTAAGCGTGTCATAATCAGTCTTCAGCCGCTTCATTACCCCGGGGCTGAAGCCCTCTATCAGCACATCGGCCTTTTTTACTAATCGGTGAAATGCCTCTCGACCTTCATCACTTTTAAGGTTAAGGATAATGCTTTTTTTGTTCCGATCCGAGGCATAATAGGCAGCAAATTTTTCCTCACTAACATTTTCTGGTTGAATAGGTAAACCTCCCACGGGCGGATCAACTTTGATCACCTCCGCACCAAAATCAGCAAAAAACATAGCCGAATAGGCCCCCGGGTAACGCCTCGCTAAGTCCAGCACCACAAGCCCTTCTAATGCCAGCATAGTCCACCTCCCTTATGGTTAAGATTTATTAGGACACAGATTCTCACAGACAAATGCGGATAGTAATAAATTAAACCCTAAATTCTAAACAATATCCAAATTCAAAGTCCAAATGTTCAAAACTGTTTTTTGAATTTAGCTCATTTGAGTTTTGAATTTGTTTAGGATTTAGATATTAGGGTTTAGAATTTTCTGGGTTCATCTGTGTCCAAAACAAAAATTCCTATGCTATAAATTTATTGTTCTTGATAAAAAAGTCTTCCCAGGCCAGTTCATTATAAAAATTGCCTATATCCTCTAAATAGTGGGCATCACTATTGCGTAAGAGTAGTAAATTGTGATCCTGGGCTACCGATTCAACCAGTTCCTTATCAATATGGTAATTATGCATATCATTCTCTATCTCAATACCGTGAATATCGGTATAGTCCTTGACGGAAAACTGATAGTAGGGATGGGCAATAAAGCGGAAGGTATAAAAAGTTGAATTGTCAGGTAGATAAAGTTCTATGAAGGAGGCTTCCGGGGTTATCACTTCCTGGCCCGGTATAAGTAACACCTCATTACCGAAATAAGCCTGCTGGATTTCTCGGGCTTTAAATCCATAATATTTATTCTCATGCTCAGTGATAGCTATCCCATCCAGGCCTTTCGCTTTTATAGCTTCCAGGATTTCTTTGACAGAATCTTTACTGGGTCTGGCCTTCAATGCCTCGAAGCAGTGGGTATGGAGGTCGAGCTTTAGTCTGGTCAACGCTCTTCAGCCTCTTCCTTTAGCTGGCTTGCTCCAGGGCTTTTTCAGTGGCCCGTTTCATGATTTCATAAGGTTGTGCCCCGACAAGGGGGTAACTTCCTATGATGTAAGTAGGTACCCCGGTAACCTGTCTCTCTTTGGCCTCTTGTCGGTATTGCTCGATGATAGGGTAATAATGTCCGGCCTGGAGGGATTCTTTTAACTCGGCCGGGTCCAGACCACACCGCTGGCCAATAGCAGCCAGGGCTTCTAGCGACCCGATATCTTCGCCTTCCTCAAAGTAGGCCTTAAATACCCGGTCATGAAACTCCTTCAGCCGTCCTTTTTCTTTAGCAAATTCTGCCGCTTCTAAAGCCCAGTGGGAATTAGGTAGATGCTGAGGCCGCTTGAGCTTCAGGCCCACGCTGGCGGCTAAATAGTCTACATTAGCCCAAAGCGTCTCTATCCTCCCTGGACCAAGGAGTTGGGAGAGCCTTAAACCTGGCTTGGGCACTTCAGGATGGATCTCTAAACCCTTCCAGTCCACCTTTATATTATACTCCGTGCGGAGCCGATCCAGGTTCTGCTCCCCAATATAGCAGAAGGGTCAGATAAAATCAGAATAGAGGATAACTTCTAGCTCCATGTCTGTCCTCCCTTTGATGTATATTTAGGACACAGATTTCTGCAGATAACTGGAATTCTAATAGTTTAGCCCGCTAAAAGCTTCTAAAATATAGCCCCAAAGAAGCGCAAAACAGTACGAAACTAAAAGGAACCACAAAGGCCCAAAGAAAAATTAGGTTACCCACCCTAAGATGGTTACACAGATATTATAGTACCAGAATAACCTTAATCGGTTTCTTCATCGTCTATTTCACCAAGAAGGGGATCATCTATGTGCTTCTGCCTTACCTGGGTTCTTTACAACTATTATATCCTTTATATCATAGTTTAAGCCTAAAGACAAACCATTTTACAAAAGATTTACAAGAGAAAGCTGACACTGAATATATTGACATGATATATATTTTGTGATAGTTTTATTGCGCAATAATTTTATTGCGCAATAAAACTATTGCATTTATAAGGGCTAGAAATGGCATACATTGATAAAAGATTAGAAGAATTTATTAAAGGTAGTAGTTATTTATCTCTTGAAAAATGTCAGCGGGATATTGAGGCTAAAACCCAACCACATAAAGGATTGTGTTCAATTGTGTTTGCTGAACTTAACAGGATGCTGAATGAATATAGAGTACAAAATCAATTAGATACGGAACTCTATCCTGAGTTGGATACTCATGAGACAACACAGATAAAAAGCTGGGAGAGTATAGTAAAAAAAATCGGGGAAGAGCCTAAAAAATATAGTTTTCAGAACTTCCATCGGGAGATGAAGGATATTCTCAGATTTCGTATCCTATGTAATTACCTGTCAGAGGTGACTAAAATAAAAGACTTTCTGCTAGAGAAGACAGAGGACGGTGTTCCTTTCAAATTATTGGAACAACCACGAGACTATATCAATATTATCCCTAAAGAAAGAGCAAAGGGGCATCGTGCAGTCCATCTCTTCTTTGAAATATCTCCTATTAAATTTGAGGTGCAGATTATGACTCTGCTTCAGCATGGTTGGGATAAGAAAGAGCATGGTCTTAGATATAAACGATCTAAGTCAGTCCAATTGGATGAAGAAATTAAATTCTTTGCCATGAGCGAACTATTATATATTGCAGATGAATTCTTTGACAGTTTGAAAAAAGAAATAGACAAAAGGAGAGGAAAATAAATGGACAAAGAGTTCAGTGGAACAGGACACCTTATAGATATCTATGATAAGGAAAAGAAGCCTAAAGGATTTGTATTCCTCTGGGTTAGAGGAGTAGAGGATAGTGATGCTGTAGAATGTCTACCTCAAGAGACTTCCAAGATTAATGATAGTATCAGAGAAGAAGGCTTTATTAAAGAATATTACGTAGCCAATTTCCAAGAGATTCCTTTTAAACATCCACAGACTCACGGGTTCACTATAGAGACTTTCCCTATATGGATCTTTTGGGATAGAAGTAAGCAGGAATTTAAACATAAGCTATTTCTTATCGGGATAAAGAATCTTCTACTGTCTCGAGGCAATTTTTTCCCATCAAATTATGCAGGTGGGGTGGTAACAGGAAATGATTTTTTCAATCGGGAGGCTACTATTGAAGAGGTCTGGCAGAGGCTGCAAGAAAAAAACCTTCTCATAACTGCTCCTCGAAGGTTTGGAAAGACGAGTCTGTTGTATGTTATTCGTGATAATCCGAAAGAGGACTATCGCTGTATTCATATAGACCTTGAGAAAGTTTACTCTCCTCTGGATTTTGCAGCCAGATGTACGGCAGCCGTCAGGGCAAAGGACGAGGTAGAAAGGAATAAGATTGAAGAAGAAATCAGAAAGACCAATATAAACTGGCAAAGTAAAGCTGAGGAGACCTTTAAAGAGATCAGAAGGAGCCGATTATTGTTCTTGATGGATGAGTTTTCATATATGCTTGACAATTTTTTTGAAAAACTCAAAAGGAAGGAGATTGAGGAATTTCTTCAGTGGTTTGCTAGAAAGAGAGAGGGGGAAAAATACTTACGGTTTATCCTGACCGGCTCTATAGATATAGAGGTATATATTGAGGATAAAAATATAAATCAGAGATATTTTGCTGACTTTGATCGCCTCAAACTCTCACCCTTTAAGGAAGAAGAGGCTGAATTACTTGTTGAAGGTCTCCTCTATGGACAAGGAGTTTACTTAGAAAAAGAAATAATAGAAGAGATAGTGAAATCTATCCATCCGGCTTACCCCTATTTTCTCCAGATCTTCACTGGTCAGATTATCTCATATTACCGAAAATATAAGTCTATTACTGTAAAAGATATCCCTCATATCTATGAGAATCAACTGTTAGGCCCAAACTGTAGACGATATCTGGATGATCTCTATCATCATATCTTGCGGCACTATGGAGGGGAGCGAACAAGGAAGGCTGAGGTCTTACTCGATGAACTCTCTAAATCCCCTCAAGGGGTCAGGATAGCAGAGTTACAACACATCTACCTTTCAAAGTTTAGAGATGCCAAAGATATTGAAATACTACTCGGGTATTTAGAGTATGACGTTTATCTTGAAAAGAAAGATAATGCCTATCGTTTCTCATCCCCTCTCCTCAGGGAGTATTGGAAACGATATCAATTCAAGAGGAGGCTAAAAGAGTGATTTATCACTATAACCCGATCCATTTCTCCCTAAAGGAACTTGAAGAGACCACCGTAGGAAGGGAGGAATTATTAAATCTGCTCTTTAATTCCATAAAGGAACAGGCAGAGAAAAAAACCCATCAACATTGGTTATTGGTAGGACCAAGAGGTATTGGCAAAAGCCATCTCATATCCTTCATCTATCATCGAATAAAGGAAGAGGAAGGGTTTAGAAAGAAGTGGCTACCTATCTTGTTTCCTGAGCAGGGGTATGGAATTATCTCTCTACTGGATTTTATGGTAAAGATAATCAAGTTGGCTCAGGGAGAGGAAGAGGGATGGGATAAGATTCTTGAAGATATCAGAGGTGAGAAAGAAACCGACGCAGTAGAGAAGATACGGGCTTTTTTAATCGGGCAGGCCATAAAAAGAAAAAGAAAGCTTCTCCTTTTAGTAGAAAACTTAGATAGGGTCTTTGGAAAGAGGGTCATAAAAATAAAAGATCCTTACAAGGAGCGCTGGTTACGAAGCCTTCTAATGAATGATAATGTCCTATTACTCATCGGCACCTCTACCTCAGTTTTTAAACAACTGATTGATCACAAGCATGCCTTATACAACTTCTTTAGGATAGAGGAGTTAGAAGATTTCTCAGATAATGACTGTCAGGGTCTCTGGTTGAAGAGAGCCGAGCTTGAGGGGAGACAGGATTTCTTAGAGACAATAAAGAGAAACCGGGCTCTACTCATGGTTCTTTCCACCCTTACTGGTGGCAATCCCAGGCTTATCCTCATGCTTTATGAGATAGCCTTAGAGTATGAGAGATTGGAGGAGATAGAGAGGTTGTTCTATCATCTCCTGGAGGAGTTGACCCCATACTTTCAGTCCAGGACCGAGAATCTCTCCCCTCAGCAGGAAAAGATCCTCATCGCCTTTGCCGAAAGCCCCTTCCTTCTTACTCCAGGTCAGATATCAAAAAAGCTTCATATTCCTACGAATACCGTCACCGCCCAGTTAAATGAACTGGAGAAGAATGGATTTGTAAGGTTTGTTAGAAAAGAGAAAGGTATAGGCGCGCTCTATGACTTAGAAGAGCACCTCTATCGCTATTGGCATTTATCCACCACTGACCGAGGATTGGTTGAGATGTTTATTCGGTTTATCAGTCTTTGGTACTCCGAGGCTCAATTGAGGGAATATCGCAAAATGCTCATTCATACTGCGGATACTCGTCCACAATATGCAAGATTGCTCGAATATACCGAGGCTGCATTAAAGCTGAAGAAAAGAATAAGAATTATTAAAGCAGAAAGAGAGATTCAGGAGGTATATGAGAAGCGAGAATTCCGTCGGGTAATTGAACTATCTAAAAGATATTTAAGAAAGAAGCCGGATAGCCTTTATATACTCAACCTCTATGGAATAGCCTTAGCTGAAGAAGGTGCATTTGCTGATTCAGTAATACAATTCTCAAGGATTACAGAAATCGAGCCTAAAGATTATGGGGCCTTCTATAACTGGGGGCTTGCACTCTCAGACCTTGCCAGATTGAAGCAGGATGAGGGACTCTTCCAAGAAGCCTTTGAAAAATACAAAAGGGCAGTGGAATTAAAGCCCGATTTTCCTGAAGCCTTCCATAACTGGGGAAACGCACTTTTACGCCTTGCTGAGTTAAAGCAGGATGAGAGGCTCTTCCAGGAAGCCTTTGAAAAATACAAAAGGGCAGTGGAATTAAAACCTGATTATTTTAGAGCTTTTAACAACTGGGGGATTGCACTCTCAGACCTTGCTAAATTAAAGCGGGATGAAGGACTCTTCAGAGAAGCCTTTGAAAAATATGAAAAGGTAGTTGAATTAGAGCCTGATGATCCTGAAGGCTTCTATAGCTGGGGGATTGCACTGTCTGAACTTGCCGAGTTAAAGCAGGATGAGGGACTCTTTCAGGAGTCTTTTGAAAAATTCAAGATGGCAGTGGAATTAAAACCTGATTTTTATGAAGCCTTTTGCAAATGGGGAGACTCATTATTAGAATTCGCAACCCTGAAGAGAGATGAAAAACTATTTCGGGAGGTAATCGAGAAATGCAAAAAGGTGCTTGAATTGGACCCCGATCATTTTTCGGCATTCTCTAAATGGGGAGTTGCACTCTTAGAGTTGGCTGAACTTAAGCACAATGAAAATTACCTTAAAGAGGCACTCCAGCAGTTCATTGCATCCTGGGAGATTATAAAGAAGAAAGCAATACTTGACTATCCCTCTATGATTGATACCCTTCTTACAGCGGCCTGGCTTTCGCTCAGGGTAGACAGAGAAACGACTTATAAGAGGCTTGTCTATGAGCTACTTGAAGCACTTCCAAGGGTTAAAATATTAAAACAAATCCATTCTATTTTCTATACCTTCTTAATAAATATTTTAAAACTCAGGAGGTTTAAAGAGGCAGAGGAGTTCATCAATGAACTCTCAAGGACACCGTATAAGGAAGAGTTTGACTTCCTTGAGCCTTTCAAATATATCATTCAATATTACACCCAGGATAAGAGAGTAATCGGTCGTATATCTCGTGAATTACAGAAAGTGTGTAAAGAGATCATTGCCGCAGTTGAAGAGGCTGGAGTAAAGCACGGCAGATAAAATTAAAGTCAAGAGTGAGCAGTAAGCCATCCAGAGTTAACTGTTTACTCCTTACTCTTCACCACTCAATATTTTCCCTTAGTCCTAAAAATCTGCGTTCATCTGTGTCCAAAAGGAAATTCCTGGACAATCAGGGTAATACAGCATAGATTCTCGTAGGTCCTCCAGAACCGCCTTCAATCTTGATCGGGGCCAATATCAGATAAGCCCCGTTAGCAGGCATCTTGTCCAGATTAGCCACGTTCTCTAGATGGTATTTACCTGCCCCATGGCATATGTGGTGGACTTTAAAATCTTTAGATAGGCCATAGTCTACACTCAAAGTGTCTATACCAATCCCATAGATACTCTTTTCTTTTATCAGGAATTGAGCCACTTCGGGCGAATAGCCCGGGAAATGCAAGTTGCCCTGCGCATCTCGGTTCCGATAGCTATTAAAATCAGACCACCGCTCCCCCCAGCCGGTATACATTAATATGATGGCTCCATCGGGTATGAGCCCATGGGCCTGTTCCCATCCCTTCAGGTCCTGGATACTCATTTGATAATCCGGGTTCTTATCCACCTTTTGCCGGACATCTACTACTACGGCAGGGCCAAAGAGTTGAGTCAAAGGGATCTGATCTAAAGACAGTTGGCCCTTAACAAAATGACTGGGGGCGTCCATATGAGTCCCCAGGTGTTCTGGCATAGAGAAGCTATTCGAGTATACGCCGTCTTTATCAATATTAGCGATGTTTTTAAGCGTGAATGGAAAATAGGCGCTGCCGGGCCAATAGGCATTACCCTTATTAATGGGATAAGTCAGGTCCAAAAGCTTTGCCCTTCCACTAAATAGCAATTGGAAGCGATCGTCGGCCCCGGCTATCCCCGCACCTATACTCAGCGCTAACCCTACCAGAATAGCCTTGATTAGACTCTTCATAGCCTACCCCCGGGAAGCGTTCAGGTATTAGCAATCAGCTTTCAACAAAAGGACGAGTATACCAGAAACGGCCTACCGTTGCCAAACCAAAGGCTTATACGTAAATGGTTATTTCATCT
>Ga0156295_1300_pt2 | contig 15841 bp, 14 predicted proteins | sample RifCSPlowO2_12_FD_107943 | JGI IMG/M metagenome (GOLD analysis project Ga0156295, IMG submission 107943) | Nitrospinae bacterium RIFCSPLOWO2_12_FULL_45_22 | reverse complement strand
AACCTCTCTGAACCTACAATTATCTAAAGTAAGGATAAAATTTTGGGGAAACTCCAGTAATATTTGATATTGACTAACCAGAAAGATAACGACATTACTTTATTCCTCATCCCTACTCCATGCCAAGGAAAATTGGCTGGAGTTGCTTCTGAAAATTGTTGTATGGTGGATGGTTTTAGAAGATAGGAAAGCGGTGAAATTTTGAAAAGGATACTACCTGGGTAAGCGTTCAGCTATCAGCCGTCAGCTTTCAGTAAAAACAAGGAGATACTAAAACCAGCCTTCCGCTCCTAAGACCGGGACTTGTTCATAACCCGTTGGTTGGTTTGTTTTGCTGACCACTGATAGCTGACGGCTGAACGCTTACCTACCTGGTTGTAGAAATTTTTAGGTACTGTTCAGGAAACAGGAAATTTTTCGCTTGAAAAGGGGTGGATATTAATTATAATACGGAGTATTGCCTTGTTCTTTGTGGAATCGTGTAGAGATGGCTCTGGCAAAGGACCTTTTTAGCGTAGTGCTTCAAGCTTAGTAAAGTAACGGAGGATTTTATCATGCAAGAAGAATTTAGAAAGCTATTTAACAATAGATATGAATTGTTAAGGAAGAGGAAAGAAGAGGGGCAGAAGATAGTAGGCTGGACTTGTACTTACGTACCAGAAGAGATATTATATGCGGCAGGTCTATTGCCTATCAGAATCCTGGGCCGGGCAGAAGAAACACCTATTGCAGATGCCTATATGTATTCTAATATCTGCTCCTTTGTCCGGAACTGTTTAGAAGAGGCATTTAGACATAATTACGGTTTTTTGGATGGATATGTGGGGATCAATGCCTGTGACCACATGAGGCGGCTCTATGATGTCTGGAGCGCCTTTTTGCCTACCCCTTTTAAACATATAATTGGGGTTCCCTGCAAACAGAGTGAGTCTACCCTCGATTTTTTTACCAAGGAGTTGATCCTTTTAAAAAGAACGGTAGAGGAATTCTTCGGCACAAAAATAACGGACACTGGGTTAAAGGATGCCATTGCTGTCTATAACAAGACTAGATACTTACTCAGGAAGCTATATGAATTACGCAAGCAAGACTGTCCGCCTATTAGCGGTGCAGAGATAATGGATGTCGTTTTGGCCGGCTTAGTGATACCCAAGCATGAATATAACACCATGCTAGAGGTCTATCTTAAGGAGATCAAGGCCAGGAAAGGCTCACAGAATGGTCGGATCAGGCTAATGATCACCGGCAGTGAGCTGGACGATCCTGAATATATCCGGTCTATAGAAGAGCTAGGGAGCATAGTGGTAATGGATGATCTATGTAATGGCACCCGTTATTTCTGGGACCTGGTGGCCGAAGAAGGAGACCCTATAGAGGCATTAGCTAATCGCTATCTTACCCGGACACCCTGTGCCCGGATGCGCCCCCAAAAGATACGGGTTGATCACTTACAGGGATTAGCCAAAGAGTACCGGGTAGAGGGTTTGATCCATGAGAATATAAAGTTTTGTGGGCCTTATGGTGGTGCCTTTCCTATTATCAAGAAAGGATTCAGCGAAATAGGCATCCCGGTTTTAAGCTTACAGAGGGAATATATGAGCGGTGGGGCCGGACAATTGAGGACCCGGGTCCAGGCCTTCTTTGAACAGATTGAGGAGGAGAGATAAATGGATACAACTGCCCTTTTGCAAAGAGATTCTATCGAGGGTATGATTGAAGGGTTTGAGCAGAGGATCAATAGCGCCCGTCAAAACCCTAAGATTCCTAAGAGCAAGGAGATCCTTTATGAGATAATGAAAGAATACTTTGAGAGGATTTATTACGCCCGGGAGCAAGGCAAGAAGCTAGCCTGGGTTGGCTTATTGTTCCCACCGGAGATAGTCCTGGCCATGGATATTGTCCCCTTTGTGGTAGAACAGTATATTATCCAGCTTCTGGCCTCAGGCCGTGGTTATGAGTACTTTGATTTAGGCGAGGCTTATGGCTTTGATAAAGAATCTTGCTCGCCCCATCTTGCGACGATAGGGGCAGCCCAAACGGGCTTAGTGGGGCGGCCAGATTTTATCGTCTGTGCCGGGCCACAACCCTGCGACTCTCAATCAGCCATGTTCGACGTCATGGCTGATATGTATAATACTCCTATATTTTATTGCAATTTCCCCTATCGGTTCGATGATGAAGCCATAGAGCACTTCAAGCGCGAGCTGCAAGATATGGTCCGGTTCCTGGAAGAGCAAACCGGTAAGAAGATGGACCTGGATAGGCTCCGGGAATTGCTAAGGAATTCCGCTGAATGTCACGAATATTCTATGAAGCTAATGGACCTGAGGGACCGGGTGCCATCTCCTTTAGGGGCCCGGGATGCCTTCTCCTTTTTTGGCCCCCGCATGGCCAGTGAAGGATTACCGAAGACAACTCTATTTATGAAGGCCCTCTATGAAGAAACTAAAGCTAAGGCCGACCGCAGCGAGGGCGTGGTACCAGTTGAAAAACATCGAATAGTCACTAATGGCGCTCCTCCATTCTGGTATATGAAGCTCTTTGACTGGATGGAGCAGGAATATGGTGCAGTAGTAACGGTTGATTTGGCCAATAGTTATCCCCTGGAGCCGGTAATGGATACCAGCGATCCCTTTTTGTGCCTGGCCCGAAAGACCTTTTGTTCCAACCTGGCGGTAAAGACCGCTATCATGCCCTATCACTGGGTTGCCCAGGAGATAGGGAAAAAGGCCAGAGAATCCCGGTGCGATTCTTGTATATATTTTGCCCATTTTGGCTGTAAGCACGGCTGTGGCCGCAACAGGGTAGTGATTGAAGAGGTCAAGCGATATACCGGCATCCCCAGCTTAATCCTGGATATGGACGCCGGTAATCCTATGATTGTTCCAGCCTCCCAGATGAAGGCCAGGATCCATGACTACTTTACCATGCTCGAGGCACAGCAAATGTAAGCATTCAGTACTCAGCCATCAGCAGTCAGCATTTTACTGGTTAATGGGTCACTTGGTGAGTGGTGAGTATTACTAATTAACCATTCACCAATTAACTACTCACCAAACCTTTGCTGAAAGCTGACGGCTGATACCTGAACGCTTAAATGTTACCATTATTGGATTTTTATTGTCCCCTTTTGCTTAAAATTACCTAGCTTAGAAGGGTCCCGGCTCTCTGGCCCGGCTACCTTAAGGAGCTGATATTTATACTCACCTCCCTCCACAAAGCAGATACTGGCCGTACCACCGTGGGGGATGAGATCTGACTGAAAGGCACCATCCTTCTGCAGAGAAAAGTTTACCGGGTTAATACAAGAAACCGTTACCTGATCGCCCTCTTTAAATACAATACGCATATCATTCACGCTATGGTTAACCCAGATGACGGTTGTTCCTTTGCTGGAAGAGACCTCTGCCGGCTCTAATCCCTCAAAGGTAGTTATGGTTACCACCCTATTCTCCAAATCTTTACCTGTTATACCATAACGATTTTCTTTCTTCTCCTGGGCGGGAGACTGAATAATAGTTGATAAAATAATAATGCCTACTAGACCAAAAAACCTTACTCTTGAGAGAGACATGATTACCTCCTTTCTTAATCTTTGCCCAGACCAATGGACAGTTAACCCTCTGTGTTCTATCTTATTATATACATTATTTAAAAGATTAAGTACAATAAAAAATAGGGTAATAGTTTAGCCACAAAAAGGCACAAGAAAATTCTGGTTAAGTTTATAACCACAAAGACACCAAGGACACAAAGAATTCAATTGACCATCCTCGAGATGCTACCCTTCTTTTTCTTAGTGTTCTTTGTGGCTTTGTGGTTCATATTGTTTTTTGTTCCTTTTGCGCATTTTTGCGGCTTATTTTTAGAAGACTTTAGTCGGCTAAACATTTACAAAATAGGTGAACTGTTACGTTTATCCCGGGGGTGCTGCAATGAAGCGCCTAGTCAGCTTAACCACCATCAGCATTCATTTTAACTGGGTTTTGTGAGGACATTATTTTCTGATTATCCAGAGGTGGAGAGATGATGAAAATTGACCGCTTGTTGGAAGAGATGGTGAAGAGAGGGGCCTCTGATCTTCATATATCGGCAAATTCTTCACCTCGGATCCGGGTAGATGGCAAATTGAAACCCTTAGACCTACCCCCGCTAGCCCCTGGTGAGGCTAAGGAGTTATGTTTCTCACTTTTGACGGAAACGCAGAGACAGAAGTTCCGGGAGAGAAACGAGTTGGATATCTCCTTTGGCATAAAGGGATTGAGTAGGTTCCGGGCCAACATATTCTCCCAACGGGGCAGCATCAGTGCCGCCATAAGGACTGTTCCTTTCAAAATCCCTTCATTCGAAGATCTGGGGCTCCCGCTGATATTGGAAGATTTTGTCAAAAAACCTAAAGGATTGATCTTGGTAACCGGTCCTAGTGGTAGTGGAAAATCTACTACGGTAGCGGCTATGATAGACCGGATCAATTCCGAGCTGCAAGGACATATTGTCACCATCGAAGACCCGATAGAATATCTTCATCCTCATAAGAGGTGCCTGGTAAGCCAGAGAGAGGTATATTCTGATACAGAATCTTTCAGAGAGGCTATAAAATATGTCTTGAGGCAGGACCCGGATGTAGTTTTTATAGGGGAGATGCGGGATCAGGAGACTATTGAGACTGCCCTGAGCATTTCCGAAACCGGCCACTTATCCATCGCTACCCTCCATACTAATAATAGTGCCCAGACTATCCATCGTATTCTTGATTATTTCCCGGCTTCTCAGCAGAAGCAAGTCCTCGGGCAGCTCTCTCTTACCCTCATAGCTATCCTGTCTCAACTCTTGCTCCCCAGAAAGGATGTCCTGGGAAGGGTTCTGGCCCTGGAGATTTTGATCCCCAGCCCTGCTATTCAGAACCTTATCCGGGAAGGTAAAATTCATAATATCTATTCTATGATGCTCATGGAACGGGCCAAATATGGCTCCCAAACCTTGAATCAGTCTTTACAGAAACTCTACCTGGATGGGTGTATTGACTACGAGGAGGCTATAGCACGATCCTCTTTGCCTGACGAACTTATCCGGCTTATTAAAGAAGGTGAGGGCTAGGATTCCCTGAGGATGTGGCATTTTTGACAAAGCTATTGTAAGGTGGTAGTATTTTTGGGAGCAGGATAATTTTTGCTTTTTTGCCCCGCCCCTTAACCCCCAATAATTAAGCTAGAGAAAGCCAGGCGGCAGAGGAGTGGGGGCGTATTTAAGGGAGGTGCTTATACTCCATGCGCAAACCAGCGGTAGCAGGTTATTTTTATGAAAAGGATGGCGAGAGGCTAAAGAAGGAACTTAAACCATATATAGATTTAATGGCTCCGAAGAAAAAGGTTTTGGCTATCGTCTCGCCCCATGCGGGTATCAAATATTCCGGGGCAGTAGCTGGGGCAGTTTATTCCTGTATTCAACTACCACGTACCTTCATTATTCTGGGGCCGAATCATAAAGGAATCGGTAGCCCTGCCGCACTAATAGCGTCAGGAGAGTGGGAGATGCCTAATGGGCCGATAAAGATTAACTCTACCTTAGCTAAAGCCATGATGGCCAGTACTGAATATCTACAGGAAGATCAGTATGCCCATGCGCAAGAACATTCTTTAGAGCTACAACTCCCATTTATCCAGTATCTTACCAGCGATTTTGATATAGTACCGGCAGTTTTGCAGCAACTAGATTTATCTATTTGTCTGGAGATTGGCACTGCCATTGCCAGGGCGATAAAGGCCTGTGACCAATCGGTAGTTATCGTGGCCAGCAGCGACTTTACCCACTATGAACCGCAGAAAATTGCTGAAGCTCGAGACCGGCTGGCCATTGACCGGATTCTGACCTTAGACCCCACAGGATTGTATCAAACTATTATTAGCAATAACATATCTATGTGTGGTTTTATCCCTGCGGTAATTGCTTTGCAGGCTACCCTCCAAATGGGGGCAGCAAAAGCCGATCTGGTGAAATATATGACTTCAGGAGACATCACTGGTGACTATCAACAAGTAGTAGGGTATGGCGGCATAATTATCTGTTAGAACCCTGTATTCCAACATACTACTTACCCCAGTCAAAATAAGAGCCCTAATCCCAGCGGTTTAATTTGAACAACCTTTAAAGCCGATTTTTCTCCTTCCCCTAAGAGGACAAATAGAATAAAATAACTAAATTAACGCAGTTGTGGCTATCTTCATTCTTCGGCAGGACTTTTTAGACAGGATTAGCAGGATTTACAAATTTTTTTTGTCTTTTGTATTTATCCTGTTTTATCCTGTAAATCCTGTCAAAAAAAACAAATCCGATATTATCAAATTAAGGCCCTTTTGAGGTTTATTTGATGGCCCGGAATGGTTAAAATATAACAAGAGAATGGTTTTGCAAGATCAAGGCAGGGTCTTAGATTGGCAAGGGGTACAGGAGAGGCTGGAGGAGGTTCGGTGGAGATTCATACGGGTCTTTGCCGGATTAGTTATTTTGAGCGTTGCGGCATACCCTTTTAGTGGGCCGGTAATGAATCTACTGGACAAGCCCGTGAGGGGTGCTTTAGCAGTATTTTCTGTTACTGAGGCCTTTTGGGTAAGGCTGAGAATCTCTTTTTTTACCGCCATTTTTCTGGCGATGCCTTTTATTTTTGCTGAGATCTTGGCCATAGGCGGTACTTTTTTCCATAGCAATCCTACCTATACGTTTTATAAGAAATATTTCATAGGTATAATCCTGATTGCTGCCACCCTCTTTTTTTTAGGTTCTGCACTATGCTTTTTGGTAGTATTACCCGCTGGGCTACAGTTTCTACTTGGTTATGGTGGGGAGCACATAAGACCTTTAATATCAGCAGATAGATATTTTTCTTTTTGTCTGGTAATGATCATGGCATTCGGTATAACTTTTCAGCTCCCGTTAGTGCTAGTACTTCTGGGCAGGGTTGGGATAGTTAATCACCATTTTCTATCCCGGAATCGTCGCTATGCTATAATGCTGCTCACTATTGCAGCCGCTATCCTGACCCCCACGCCGGATGCCTATAATATGCTGCTGTTGGCCGGGCCTTTAGTAGTTCTTTATGAGATAAGTGTGTGGTTGGTGCGGATTTTTGGAAGGGAGAAGATAATATGGAATGGATAAAGCCGGGTACTAAGATAGATTTTGTAGGAAAGCTATACTATTGTCTTGCCCTCTCAGGGTTGGTTATCCTGGCAGGGACTATCTCTATGATCCTGAAAGGTGGTCCCAATTATGGAGTAGACTTCAGTGGTGGACTCCTGGTGCAGTTAAGGTCGGATAAGGTTGTACCCCTGAACCAGTTGCGCGATAGTCTGAGTAAGATTGGCTGGGCAAAGGCCCAGATTCAAGAATTTGGCGATGGACACGAGGTCTTGATCCGGGCGCCCCAGTCTTCCGAGGCCCCTGAGGAGCTAAAAAACCGCCTTATACAGGCTATCCATAAATCTTTCCCACAGAACAACTGGGAGGAGAGACGCACCGAGACCGTAGGCCCCCAGGTAAGTAAAGAGCTACAAAAAGAGGCTATCATCGCCCTTGTCTTATCCTTTGCGGCAATGTATGGCTATGTGACTTATAGGTTTGGGTGGCTTTGGGCGTCCGGTGGGATCTTGGCCTTGATCCATGATGTTTGGGTAACGGTAGCATTTTTCTCTTTAGCTAACAAAGAGATTACCCTCCCGGTAGTAGCGGCCCTGCTGACTATAATTGGCTATTCTATTAATGATACCATAGTATTATTTGATCGGGTGCGGGAGAACCTCAAGAAATTGAGCAAAAACACCGAGTTAGCTACGCTTATAAATATCAGTGTCAATGAGACCCTGAGTCGTACCATCCTGACCTCTTTTACTGTCTTCATAACAGTCCTGGCTTTATTTTTTCTTGGCGGAGAGGTCATTCATGACTTTGCCTTTGCTCTAATAATAGGGGTTATTAGCGGAACCTATTCCACTATATACATTGCCAGCCCAATACTGCTCTTGTGGCCAGCAAAAAGAACCAGGAAAAAGAAATAATAACTGCTCACCACAACGCACGCAGAGAGCGCAAATATATCTGGGTTGTGAGGAGTAAGCAGTGAGCCGGGAGGAGTTAACTACTTACTGCTAACTCCTCATCCCTTACGATATAGATATCTCTGCGTGCTCTGCTGTGGAATAGTTACAAGAATATTGCATATGCTGAAAAGGATAAGACATAAGCTGAGGAATATCTTTCTGGCAGGATTATTGGTGATCATACCGGTATCGATCCCTATCTTCCTCCTCTCTTTTCTCTTTACCCGATTGGACCGTTTATTTTCCCCATTATTTAAGACCTTATTAGGGTATAATATCCCGGGTTTAGGGGTGACTATTACTATAGTGGCTGTTTTTCTAGTAGGGTTAGTAGCAACTAATTTTATCGGAAAGAAATTGGTTAGATTAGGAGAACAGTTGCTCAACCAGATCCCTCTGGTACGGAATATATATCAGATTGCCAAGCAATTCCTGGAGACTGTTACCGTTACAGACCGGAATAGCTTCCGCCAGGTAGTGCTGGTAGAATACCCCCGTAAGGGCATCTATTCCCTGGGCTTTATTACCTGTGATAATTATTGGGAGGCCCAGGAACATACCAGCGAGACCTTAGCAAATGTCTTTATCCCCGTGACCCCGAACCCTACTTCTGGCAGGCTCATTATCGTTCCGCGCCAGGAGCTTATCCCCCTGTCTATGAGTGTTGAAGATGGGATAAAAATGGTTGTCTCCGGCGGCGCCGTAGTACCCAGGGGGCGAGAAAAGGAGCTACTGGCTTAACACCCCGTGGGTCTTTGTGCTGCCAAATTGAAATATGAGAACAGATAAAGCCCAATTAGCTAAGACTTATGACCCGGCTATCACTGAAGAAAAGTGGTACCGTTACTGGCTGGAAAAGGGCTATTTCCATGCCCGGACAGATGCCCCGGCTGAACCCTTTACCATAGTTATCCCCCCCCCTAATATCACTGGCTCGCTCCATATGGGCCATGCCCTCAACAATACCTTACAGGATATTCTGGTGCGCTGGAAGCGGATGCAAGGTTATAATGCCCTGTGGCTCCCGGGGACAGACCATGCTGGCATAGCCACTCAAAATGTAATCGAGCAGCAGCTCCTTAAAGAAGGTAGCAATAGATACCAGTATGGCCGGGAGAGGTTTATTCAACGGGTGTGGCAATGGCGGGAAGAGTCAGGCCGTGCCATTATCGAGCAGTTGAAAAAACTAGGCAGCTCTTGTGACTGGCAGCGGGAGCGATTCACTATGGATGAGGGGCTCTCCCGGGCCGTTAAAGAGGTATTTGTCCGGTTATACCAGGAGGGCCTCATCTATCGAGATAACTATATCATCAACTGGTGTCCCCGGTGCCAGACCGCCCTCTCTGACCTGGAAGTAGAGCATGAGGAGATAAAAGGTCATCTCTACTATGTCCGGTATTTCTTAGTAGAAGGCGATGGTTATCTGACCGTGGCTACTACGCGGCCCGAGACCATCCTGGGCGATACCGCAGTAGCCGTGAATCCTAATGACAGTCGTTATATTCCTTATCTGGGTAAGGAACTCTATCTCCCTATCCTCAACCGAAAGATACCATTGATTGCCGATGAATATGTAGATATTGCCTTTGGCACCGGTGTATTAAAAGTTACGCCCGCCCATGATCCTAACGATTTCTTGATGGGTTTGCGGCATCAGTTAGCGCAGATAAAGGTCATTGGCGAAGATGGTCGGATGACGGCTGAGGCCGGCAAATATGCTGGTATGGACCGGTTTCAATGCCGCAAGGCCTTACTGGGAGACCTGGAACAGGCTTGCTACCTGGAGAAAAAGGAAGACTATAGCCATAGTGTAGGGCATTGCTATCGCTGCAAGACTATTGTAGAGCCTAATCTATCGCGTCAATGGTTTGTCCGGATGGAACCGCTGGCAAAACCAGCTATCCAGGCCGTTAACGAAGGCCGGGTGAGGATCATACCAACTTCCTGGGAAAAGACCTATTTTGAATGGATGCATAATATCCGGGATTGGTGCATATCGCGTCAGATTTGGTGGGGACACCGTATCCCGGCCTGGCATTGTCAGGCTTGTGAGGCGATCACGGTAGACCGGGAAGAGCCGCGGGCCTGCCAGCAATGTGGCAGCCCCAACCTATCGCAAGAGACCGATGTGTTGGATACCTGGTTCAGCTCGGCCTTATGGCCTTTCTCGACCCTGGGCTGGCCCGACAAAACCCGTGACCTGGAGGTCTTTTACCCTACCTCGGTCTTAGTCACAGGGTTTGATATCCTGTTCTTCTGGGTTGCCCGCATGATCATGATGGGCTTAAAGTTTATGGGAGAGGTGCCTTTTAGAGAAGTGTATATCCATGCCCTGGTCAGGGATGCAGAAGGGAAGAAGATGAGCAAGAGCCGGGGTAATGTCATTGATCCGTTAGTGATGATTGAGCGCTACGGTGCAGATGCCTTCCGGTTTACCCTGGCAGCTTTTGCCGTCCAAGGGCGGGATATCTTCCTCTCAGAGGAGCGCATCCAGGGCTATAGGAACTTTGCTAATAAGGTATGGAATGCCCTCCGCTTCGCCTTAATGAACCTTACGGATTTGTGTGGCCAAATTGAAGAACTGAAGCTCGCAGACCAGCACCATATGGAAACCGAAGACCGCTGGATTATCAGCCGGCTAAATAGAGTTATTGGCCAGGTAAATATAGCCCTGGAAGAATATAAGTTCAATGAAGCCGCCAGCAACATCTATCAATTCTTCTGGCATGAATTGTGCGACTGGTATCTGGAGCTGATAAAGCCCCGGCTCAGGCAGTCCACCCCATCTAAGCTGGTAGCCCAGCAAGTAATGGCCTTCGTCCTGGATAAGAGCCTGCGCCTGCTCCATCCCTTCATGCCTTTTATTACCGAGGAGCTTTGGCAGCAACTATCCGTTGCTGGCGAGGGCATAATGGTAGCCCCTTTCCCAAAAACCCAGGAAGCCTGGATCGCCCCCCAGATAGAAGAAGAGATGAGCTTTCTGATGGAGGTCATTGGTGCTATCAGGAATATCCGGGGTGAGTTAAATATCCCGCCAGGGTGTAAGATCGAGGTAGTGCTTGATCCTAAGGAACCAGGGGAATTAGCCATAATAGAGAGACATCAGCACCATATTGTACTCCTGGCTTCGGTAGAAAAGTTAAAGATTGGTGCCTGGGATAGTACGGCTAAAAAGGCCGTATCGGCCCTGGTATATAAGACCGAGATATTTGTCTTACCCCCTACCACTATAGACTGGCAGAGTGAAGGGAAGAGATTGAGCCGCGAATTAGCAAAGATAGAAGAGGAGCTAAGGCTTGTTGAAGCAAAACTATCCAATGAATCTTTTAGGGCGAAGGTACCAAGGGCTATCCTGGAGAAGAATATCCAGAAGGAGCAAGCCCTCAGAGAAAAGGCAGAAAATTTAAGAAAGTCATTGGAGAAGATGTCCTAAAAACATGTCCCTTCTCACATCCCATACCCTTAAACTCCTGGAAATATCTTTAATAGAAGATATTGGCTCAGGGGATATTACTACGGATAGTTTGATCCCCTCGGGGTTAATGGCTAAAGGGACTATTATTGCCAAATCAGAGCTGGTATTAGCGGGTCTAGAGGTGGCTCAAGCCGTATTCCACCGCCTAGACCCCTCTTTGTCCTTCAGGGCCCTTAGTAAAGATAGTAGTAGGTTAAAAAGGGGCGATAGGATAGCCGCGATCCAGGGTAAGGCCCGGCCTATCCTGACCGGAGAGCGGTTAGCCCTCAATTTCCTACAACGGCTCTCAGGCATAGCTACCCTTACTGCCGAATATGTGCGGCAGGTTCAGGGATACAAGGTAGAGATACTGGATACCCGTAAGACTACGCCGGGCTGGCGGCAATTAGAAAAATATGCGGTTACAGTGGGTGGAGGCAAGAACCACCGCTTTAATCTTAGTCAGGGCGTATTAATCAAGAATAATCACTTAGCCCTGGTTGGGGGAGTGAGAGAAGCTATCCGAATAGCCCGGCAAAATATCCCTCCTCTGATGAAAATAGAGGTTGAAGTGAGGGATTTGGCGCAGGTAAAGGAGGCCATAGAAGCCAGTGCTGAAGTAATTATGCTGGATAATATGAGCGGCCAGGAAATGACTGAGGCAGTAAAATATATTGCTGGCCGGGCATGGGTAGAGGCTTCTGGTGCCATAAATGCGGATAATATCCGGGCTGTAGCCCAGACAGGCATAAATTTCATCTCCCTCGGTAGGCTGACCCATTCTGCCCCCGCGGTTGATATCCATATGTTGGTAGAAAAAACCTAAAGGGCAAAAGTTTGTGACACTGTTAAATTAGATAAATTCTAAATGCGAAATTCTAAATCCTAAACAAATTCAAATGACCAAAATCCTAATGATAAAATCCTAATGGCAAATGGTTTTGGGCTTTGGATTTTGAACTTTGACATTATTTCGGATTTAGTGCTTAGGATTTATTTAGTCGGGTTCCCCTCGGTAAATGTGACAGTGTCAGGATCGGAATATGCTTTTAGCAACTGATATAGGTAATACAAATATTGTCCTGGGGATCTTTGAAGGTAGGCAGTTAGTCAATGACTGGCGGATCGCTACCAGAAAAAATCAGACCGCTGATGAATACGGCTTATTGATCCGTTACCTTTTTAGCTTGAGCCAGATCAATCTTCAGGACATTACCGATATTATTATGGCCTGTGTAGTACCTCCTCTGCTGCCAGTAATGATGGAGATGTTTGAGCGCTATCTGGGTATCACACCCATGATTATTGGGCCAGGGATAAAGACCGGCATCCAGCTTCTGGTAGATAACCCCAGGGAGGTAGGGGCTGACCGGATTGTTAATGCCGTAGCCGCTTACGAAAAATATGGTGGTCCCACCATAATAGTAGATTTTGGTACGGCTACTACCTTTGATGTGATATCTAGAAAAGGGGATTACTTGGGCGGGGTTATCGCACCGGGGATAACTATCTCTACCGAGGCCCTTTTCCATGAGGCGGCTAAACTACCCCGGGTTGATCTGATTAAACCCCGGAGCGTTATTGGGAAGAATACCGTCCATAGCATCCAGTCAGGCGTTATCTATGGTTATGTTAGCCTGGTAGATGGCATAGTCAACCGGATTAAAAAAGAGCTAGGCGAAGAGGCCTCTGTTGGCGCTACCGGTGGCTTAGCCGGCCTCATTGCCCCTATTTCTGAAACCATAAAAGATGTTGACCCATTCCTGACCCTAAAAGGCCTACAAATAATCTTTGAGAGGAATAAACGGGCCTGAGGAAAAATGGGGGCCGTCTTTTTTCTCCTGTAGTGGCAGAGCTTGCTCTGCCTAGCTCAGTTGACGGCAGAGATGTCGAGCAAGCTCGACCACTACAAAAATTTCTGGGATAAATTATTTGAGCAAGCTGTTATACGGGATTTTTGTTATGTTTCTAAAGGGTAAAGTGGCTCTGGTGACCGGCAGTGCCCGGGGAATAGGTCGTGCCATCGCCTGGGAGCTTGCTGAGGAAGGGGCCAGCCTGGTTATAAATTATCTGACTAGCAAAGAGGCAGCATTATCGGTAGTGGCAGATATTGACCAGCAAGGCGGTCAGGCCATTGCCCTCCAGGCCGATGTCTCCACAGCCGAAGGAGCGGCCAGGTTAATAAAAGATGCTGGAGAGACCTTTGGCCGGATAGATATCCTGGTCAATAATGTTGGCCCTTTCCTGGATGCCGAGTTAGCGCAAGTTTCTGTTGAAGATTGGCAATATATCCTGGCTACCAATCTCCATAGCTGCTTTTATTGCTGTCATTCCGCTTTAAAATACATGCGCCAGCTACACTGGGGCAGGATAATAAATATCGCCTTTAGTGGTGCGCACTACCTCAAGGCACGGCATCGGATAGTCCCTTATGCCATTGCTAAAACGGGGGTCCTTATCCTGTCTAAATCCCTGGCCCAGGCCGAGGCCCAAAATGGTATCACGGTTAATGTGATCTCTCCGGGGATAATTGATAAGGACGATCTTTCTGAACCAGACAGGGCAGAATGGATAAAAAGGATACCGGCTTCTGCCTTAGGCACTCCTCAAGATATTTCTGCTCTCGTATCTTTTCTGTGTTCCGATAAGGCCAGCAATATTACCGGGGCTAATATTGTCGTTAGCGGTGGCTGGCAACCCTGATTGGGTTATTACGTTATTAGGTTATTACGTTATTGGGTGATTAGGCGAGGGAGTTATGGGTCATCTATAATAACCTAATAACCCAATAACGTAATAACATCAGGTGAATTGCGAGCGGATAAAATCTACGATCTGGCTGGTAGGCGTACCGGGGCCGAAGACCCCCTTGATACCTAACCCCTTCAGTGCCGGGATGTCCTCTTCTGGTATTATTCCCCCTAAAATTACCTGGATATGGCCCATATCTCTTTGCCTTAATAGTTCCCTGACCTCAGAGGCAAAGTAGTTATGGGCACTATTAGAAGAGCTTATTCCAATTATATCTACATCTTCTTCCTGGGCAGGCTTAACAATATCTTCTGGCAATTCAAAGCGAGTAAATATGACCTCCATACCCGCATCCCGTAGGGTCCTCGCGACGGTCCTTACACCCCGATCATGGGCATCCATAGCCGATTTTGTTAATAGTACCCTGATCTTTTTTCCGGTAGCCATTTTTTTACTCCCCCAAAATGTAAGCGTTCAGCAATCAGCCGTCAGCTTTCAGCAACAACAATTTCGCTGATCGCTTTTTGAATCAGTAGACAAAGCCCCAGCCAAATTCTCCTTTGAGCACATCCATTATCTCTTGTAAGGTAGCCTCCGCCCGCACGGCATTCAGCACAGCCGGCATTAAGTCTCCCCCCTGGGGCCAGTCCTGATTAACTTGCCGGGCAACCCCTTTTAGCTCTCTTAAGCTGGCTTGAGTAACGTCACTATTGCGCTCAGCCCGAAATCTCTTTACCCGCTCAATAGCTATCTCTTCTACCTGCGGATCAACCCGGAATATAGGCACTTTAGCCTCCCCTTCAGTAACGTACTTATTAAGCCCTACTTTTATATTATCTCCTTTTTCTAATCCCTTTCGCCACTCATAAGCAGATTTTTCTGTCTCTTTCCTGAACCATCCGGTACGCCAGCACTGGAAAAAACCCATTTCATCAATCTTACTCAAGAGTTTAGTGATTTCTTCTTCCAGTTTATGCGTGAGCCATTCTACATAGTATGAGCCGCCCAGTGGGTCTACTACATTAGCTACTTTGGTCTCATGATAAATGATCTGTTGCGTCCGGACACACAGGACCGCTGATTCTTCTGTTGGAATAGAGAGGGCTTCATCATAATGGGTTGTCCAGATAGAATTTGGGCTCGAGAGTACCGCTGCCAGGGTCTGCAACGCAGCCCGGATAATATTGTTCATGGGCTGCTGGGCTGTCAGTGAGGTAGTAGAGGTCTCTATCTGTAGGATAGGCTGGAGGGATTTAGGGCTCTTACAACCAAACCTCTCCTTAGCTATCTTTGCCCATATCCGTCTGAAGGCCCGAATCTTGGCTATAGATTCAAAAAAATCGTCATCCGCAGCAAAATGAAAGCCATAGCGGGACACAAACTCATCCGGGTGTAGGCCCAGTTCCATACAAGTCTCTGTCACAGCAATAGCTGGGGCCAAGGCGAATGCCACCTCCCGCACCGCATCAGCACCCGCTGTGTGGTAAATAAACCCCTGGAAAGAGATAGGTGCCCAGCGGGGGATATTCCTGGAACAATATTT
>Ga0156295_1246_pt1 | contig 15944 bp, 15 predicted proteins | sample RifCSPlowO2_12_FD_107943 | JGI IMG/M metagenome (GOLD analysis project Ga0156295, IMG submission 107943) | Nitrospinae bacterium RIFCSPLOWO2_12_FULL_45_22 | reverse complement strand
AATACAGTTACGTATTATGCCTATTTTTTGCCTTCTTTTTTATTAGGAAGCCAAGAGGCCAGGAAATTAACCCCGCCTAAGCGGGGTTAACATCTCCTGTATTCCTGGTTTCCTTATCATAAGCACTTTCTCTCAAATACGTCACTGTAATTATGGATTAGAGCACTTAGTGGCCGAACGGTTACCGGATTAGGTGCCTTGATCCCAGGATTGGAGATACTGTTGCTGTCTAGGGGTTAATTGGTCTAACTTTATCCCCATAGATTCCAGTTTTAGCCGCGCTATCTCCCGGTCTATTTCTTCTGGCACGCTATAAACCTGGTTTCTCAACTCCCGGCCGTTCTTTACCAGATACTCCGCAGAGAGGGCCTGATTGGCAAAGCTCATGTCCATCACACTGGATGGATGCCCTTCAGCGGCAGTAAGATTTATCAGTCTTCCTTCTCCTAATAGATACAATTTCTTACCATTGTTAACGGTAAATTCTTGTAAGCAATCCCGGAGTATACGGTTTTCATTACTCATTTCCTTTAAGGACTCCAGGTCTATCTCTACATTAAAATGGCCAGAATTGGCCAGGATAGCCCCGTCTTTCATTACCTCTAAATGCTCTTTACCAATAACCTGTATATTGCCGGTAACAGTAACAAAAAAATCCCCTATCCTGGCAGCTTCTAGTATAGGGAGCACCTGGAACCCGTCCATAACCGCCTCCAGGGCCTTCAAGGGGTCAACCTCGGTAACTACTACCCGAGCCCCGAGCCCCCTGGCCCTCATCGCTACCCCCCGACCACACCAACCATAACCACACACCACAAAGACTGCTCCAGCCAGCAGCCGATTGGTAGCCCTCATAATCCCATCAATAGTGCTTTGGCCGGTGCCATAGCGATTATCGAAGAGGTGTTTAGTATCGGCATCGTTGACGGCAATAATAGGGAATTTTAAGATCCACTGGTCGGCCATACTCCGAAGGCGGATAACACCAGTAGTAGTCTCTTCTGTCCCACCTAAAATCTCTCCTATTAATTCTTTTCTCTCAGAGTGTATGGTTGAGACCAGGTCTGCCCCATCATCCATAGTTATTCCGGGGTGTTTATCCAGGACACTCCGGATATGATCATAATAAGTATCATTATCTTCTCCTCTAACGGCATAAGACGGTATCCCATAATGTTTGACCAGAGCAGCAGCTACATCATCCTGAGTACTGAGGGGGTTAGAGGCACATAGAAATACCTCTGCTCCACCGCTCTGCAGAGTAGCAACCAGTACGGCTGTCTCGGTAGTAACATGGAGACAAGCGCCTATTTTATGCCCTTGCAGGGGTCTTTCTTTAGCAAATCGCTCTTTGATCAGTTGGAGTACCGGCATGCTCCGAGACGCCCATTCGATCCGGTCTTTACCTTTTGGAGCTAAGGCGATATCCTTGATATGATAACCCATCTCTTCTCCTTTCTTAAATTAACGCCGGCTAAAGCCTGCGACTACCACAAAACCGCATTAATAAAATGAAAATTCCTATACGATTAAATTAATTAGGACACAGATTTTCGCAGATACACACAGATAACTATTTTCTAATGACAGGGGTCAGGGATCAGTTGTCAGGCAAGCTTTTCCTCAAAGACCTCAATAATGAAAGTGTAAAACTCAAAGCTAAAAGGGCAAAGCTAAGGAATAATTACCTTAGTTCTACGCTTTGCACATTACGCTTTGCGCTATTTTTAGCCCGGTTAACTGAACCCCGTGAACTGTTACCTCGGATTAATCCAGATCCGCTTCATATTCTGGCTCAATTAAGCCAAGATTCCCATCCCTTTTCTTATAAAGTACATTAACCTTGTCTGTACGAGAGTTATTGAATACCAAAAATTCATTACCTAACAGGTCTATCTGCATAACCGCCTCTTCAACCGACATAGGCTTAATAGCAAAGCGTTGGGACTTAATAATTTCGGAATTGCCTGGTGGATTCCCTTCATTGATAGGGGTGGTTCTGGCAATTATCTGCAGCCGGTAATTGGCTTCTTTGGCTCTTTGTTTGGCCTTTAAGGCCCTTATCCTCTCCTTTCTCTTTCTCAGTTGTCGTTCAACCTTTTCTATCACTTTATCAAGAGAGAGATACATATCCGGGCTCTCTTCTCTACTATGAATATTTATCCGCTTCCCCACCAGGTTGATCTCAGCCGAATGACGATATTTTTCAACCGACAAGACCAGTTGTGCTTCTGCATTACTATCTACATATCTTTCCAGCCTCTTAATCTTGCTCTCTATATAAGACTTCAGGGCTTCAGTTATGTCAATATTTCTGGCGGTAAGGTTAATAAACATGGTCTTTAACCCTCTCATTCACCGAAAGACATGATTGAGCCATACGCCCGGAGGCCTTAGTCTGGGCTGATCTCTTCCGCTCGCTGGAGTCAGGGATCTTTAATTTCCTGCGGTACTTATTTACCGTCCTCCGGGCAATCACAATATTATTTTCTTTGAATAGCTCTACTAGTTGGTCATCAGTATGGGGGTCATTAGGGTCTTCAGTACCAATGAATTTCATTAGCATATTTTTCACGACCACAGAAGACCTGGGCCCGCCCACTACCGATTCTAAACCGCTATGGAAAAAGAATTTAAACTCAAAAAGTCCCTGGGGGGTATCCATATACTTGCTGTTAGCGACCCGGCTCACGGTAGACCCGTGTAATCCTACATCCTGGGCTACATCGTTCAGGACCAGGGGTTTAAGGTAGTTTATCCCGAAATCGAGAAAATCCCGCTGAAGTTTTACAATACTATTAGTTACTTTATAGATGGTTCTGCGGCGATGTTCTATCCCTCTGAGGAGCCAGAGGGCCGAGCGGAATTTGTCTTCAATATATTGTCTGGTAGGATTCCCCTTATCCCGGTCACTTCTCAAAACACTCTTATAAAAGGAATTAATCCTCAACCTCGGTACCCCATCGTCATTGATAATAACCTGATATTCACCAGAATTCTTTATTACAAAGACATCCGGGACAATATATTCTGTGGGTTGATCCTGGAATTTTGCTCCTGGCACCGGATTAAGTGAACGGATAAGCTGGGCTGCCCGCAATATCTCTTCTAAAGGGACCTTTAAAGCCCTGGCGATCCTGGCATAATTCCTGGGCTCAAATCCTTCCAGGTATTTCTTTATGATCTTTTCTAATAACCATTTATCCTGCTCTAGATCTTTTACCTGGAGGAGCAAACATTCTTTTAGGGTTCTGGCCCCTACTCCAGGAGGGTCAAAGGTTTGGATTAGCTTGAGGACTTTTTCGGCTTCTGCCTTCTTTAACCCAAATTGGTTGGCTATTTCCTGGAGGTCATCCCTAAAATAGCCATCTTCATCAATCTCCCCTATTATAGCGGCTCCAATACGTTTCTCCATCTCATCCCTGGAAGACAGGTTCAGTTGCCAGAGTAGATATTCCATAAGGGTAGGGCGTTTGCTCAAGGTTTCGCCGGGTGAAATATATTCTTCTAAGTGTTCCTCGGTATATCCCAAATCTAACTTATCCCATACGTAGTTTTCCCAGTCTATATCAAATTCTCCAGCCCCTTCCTCAACCCCATCAGTGATACCATTAACCTGGATATCTTCTTCCTGTTCTTCTTCAGAAGCGGCATCTTCTAATAAGGGGTTTTCTAGCATTTGTTGTTGGATAAGCTGGCACAGCTCTAAGCGGGGGAGAGTCAATAGTTGCAAGGCTTGCTGCAATACTGTCGTCATCATAAGCCTTGGGGCTTGCCTTAATTCTAACCTGCCTCTTACATCAGCCATGAGGGTCCCTTAAATCTCTTAAAAGATAAATTTTTCCCCAAAATAGACTTGCTTAGCCCTTTCACTCTTTATAATTTCTTCTGGCGATCCCATCTCTAGTATCTTCCCATCACTTATAATATATGTTATATCGGTTATTTGTAAAGTCTCCCGAACATTGTGATCGGTTATAACAATCCCTAGGCCCTTCTTTTTGAGCTTGAAGATAACATCCTGGATATCAGCCACCATTATAGGGTCAATCCCGGTAAAAGGCTCGTCCATCAAGATAAAATTAGGAGAAGTAGTTAAGGCCCGAGCAATCTCTACCCGACGCCTTTCACCGCCAGAAAGGGAGTAAGCCTTCTGGTTTTTTAATTGGTAAACCCCGAACTCTTTCATCAAGGCCTCAGCCTTCTTTTTTCGTTCCCCCTTATTAAGGGGGATGGTCTCCAGGATAGCCAGGATATTTTCTTCCACTGAGAGCTTCCGGAAGCTGGAGGGTTCTTGAGGTAGATAGCCGATCCCCTCGCGGGCCCGTAGGTACATAGGTAATCTGGTTATATCCTTTCCATTAACGAAAATTTCTCCCTGCTCTGGTTTTATCAATCCAGTAATTATATAGAAGGTAGTAGTCTTCCCCGCACCATTAGGCCCCAATAATCCTACTACTTGCCCGGGTTCAACTTTTATACTTACCCCATCTACTACCCGCCGTCCCTTAAATGACTTAACCAGATTATTTGCTTGTAGTAACATTTGCTACTAAAGATCTCAAAATAGGTAATTGGGTTATTAGGTTACTGGGTTATTGCGTATCGAGAATCACCTAATAACCCAATTACGTAATGCCCTAATAACGATTTTTATTTTTGGCCCTTGCTGGGGTACAAAGTAACATTTACCCGGTTCTGCTTATCCCCTTTCACCAGGCTTTTATCTTCATTTATATAAAAGGTCATCTCTAATCCTTTAATTATGCGGCCTTCTTCCTGAATAACCGGATTGCCTTTCAAAATAACCTTTTGCTCCGCTTCATAAAACTCAGCTATCTCTGCCTCCGCTGCTCGATTACCCTGGTTCATTTTAACATGGCCGGATGCAATAATGACACTCCTACCCTTTTCCCGATTCAATATTTCTAATTTATCAGAATTTATTATCATATCTCCTCGTTTGGTAACTACATTGCCGGCAAAAGATATCTTCCCTTCTTTTTGATTCGCCATCATTTCGTCCGAAGTGATATAGACGGGTAGTTCTGCCTGGCCGGTTCCTCCTCCCAGGGTAAAGCCCCAACTGGTTGCCGAAGCTCCTAACAAAAAAGAGATGATGATTATTTTTATAAGCAACGATTTCACCATTGCTCTAGCACAGCCTCTACGTCTCTCTTTAATACCAGGGTCTGACTATCTAAATAAGTAACCATATCTTCCCCTTTAATCTCCATCCCTCCTCCCTTGACAGTAACGGAACTGGGAGAATGCATCTCTCTCTTTTGGGCATCCCACTTCAGATAATCTGTTAAGAGTGAAGTCCCATCATTATTCACAACTATTACCTGTCCAGTCAGTTCCATATCTTTGGTTTTGCCGTTTATTTTACCCTTTTGTCCCCTGATCTGAACCTTCACCGCATTATCCAGATATAAGAAGGCTTTGATCTTTTCTAATAGTATATTATCCCCCTTGCCATATACCTGGGCATTATCCGCCCATAACTCCCAGGCCCGTTTCCCCTCGTCTTCTTCAATCATATAAATCCCGGTTAATCTTGCCTGCAAGTCTCGTTCTTTCTTGAATAATCCTAAATCTAAATTCGCTCCCAGCGGTCTCTGGGATGGACTAAGATTAAAGAACAAGACAATAGAGGTAGCAGAGAGTACGACTGCCAACGCTAAAATTGTCCTAATCCATTGGATCTTCCTCATCCTCATTATTTTTCTCGTTAGCCTTCAGCTAAAAAATCGTGAGGAGTAAGGCATGAGCGGGTAAGGGGTAAGAAAAATTATCCTCACTCCTCACTCCTTACGACTAACGCCTCACGGCTGATGATTGATAATTCTCCAGCCCATAGAGGTTCTGGTAAGTCTGGCCAATTGATCCTGATTTCTCTTTTACCTTCCTCCCGATAAGAAAGGAAGATATCTATTCTCTTGCGGGGTAAATATTGCCCCATCTTGTCGGCCCATTCAATAACAGTAACCCCTTCGCCATAGAGATATTCTTCATAACCTAATTCCTCCATCTCCTGGGGAGTTGATAGGCGGAACAAGTCAATATGGTAAAGAGGAAGGCTACCATTATATTCCCTTATTAAGATAAAACTTGGACTTTTTACTCTCCTGGGGTCTTCTACTTTCAATCCCTGGGCGATCCCCTGGGTCAGACAGGTCTTCCCAACACCTAGTTCTCCATATAGACAGATTATTTCCCCACCTTTAAGATATCTACCCATGGTCTCACCGATAGCCCTGGTAGTATCTGGGGTAGGCGAAACAAGATTAATTTCTACCATCCAACACCGTAACAGCTCACCGGGGTCAGGGATCAGTTATCAGGCAAGCCTTTCCTCCAAGACCTCAATAATGAAAGCGTAAAACTCAAAGCTAAAAGTGCCAGGCTAAGGAATAATTACCTTAGTTCTACGCTTTGCGCTATTTTTAACCCCATTAACTGAATCCCGTGAACTGGTTCCAATACCGACTTTATTGCCAAAGGGATTCTATCCAGGAGATCGGTAGCGGTTATACCAACCGGCCCTATTGCCTGGGTTGCCAGGTCACCGGATAAACCATGGAGATAAACCGCAGCCGTTATAGCTTTTAATAGAGGCCATCGTTGGGCCAGGAAGCCACCCAGCATACCAGTCAATACATCCCCCATACCGGCCGTAGCCATGCCCGGATTACCCGTGGGGTTTAAGAAGACGTTACCTTCAGGGTCAGCAATTACCGTAACCGCCCCTTTTAAAACCAAAAAGAGTTGATATGCCTGGGCAAACTGCTGAGCAATACCCACCCTATCGCTTTGTATTTCCTGTACTGACACATCTAATAGCCTGGCCATTTCTCCTGGATGGGGTGTTAGTATCAACGGCCATTTTCTTCTCTTAAGAATATCAAGATAAGTACATAAGATGTTAATACCGTCAGCATCTATTACTATCGGCAAGGAAACCTCATCCAATAACTCTCTTACTAATTGCCCGGTTCGGGGGTGGGTAGTTAACCCGGGCCCGATGACCAGGATTTCTATTTTTAACTTATTCAAAAAATCCCGGAGCTCTTCTTTGGCTTCCAGATCAATAGTCCCCTCAGAGGTTTCAGGCAAAGGCAAGGTCATAACCTCGGGGATAGCCGTCTCCATAGCAATATTCAAGCTCCGGGGCAAAGCCAGGGTAACCAACCCGGCGCCAGCCCGCAAAGCAGCATAACTAGCCATAGCGGCAGCACCGGTCTTACCCCACGACCCTGCTACTATTACTACATGGCCAAAGTCGCCTTTATGGGCCTCTGGTCGGCGCTCAGGGATATAAGGCCGTACCATTTCTTTAGTAAGCAGATTTACTCTTATCTCTTCTTTTTCCAATAAGGGTTTTGGTAGGCTTATATCGCCAATAGTCAGCTTACCTACCTGGTTTGCCGCCGGGTAAAGTAATAGCCCTAGTTTAGGCAAACCAAAAGTTACCGTAAAGTCAGCCTTTATATGGGGGCCTATCAACTCGCTACTGTCAGAGCTAAGGCCCGACGGTATATCTACCGAGATAATAGGTTTCCCAGCGGTATTCATGGCAGAGATAATTTCTTGATAAAGGCCCTCGGCGGCTGTAGTCAAGCCGGTACCAAAGATGGCATCTACTAAGAGATCAAAAGAACCGAGATCATCCAACTGGTCCAGGGAAAGAACTTCTTTTATCTCAAGACCCATTTTAGCAATAATATCTAGGTTTATTCGGGCATCACCTCGAACCTTATCCTGGGCACTCAGGAGATAAATTTTAACCTTGCTACCACAGTTACAGAGATGTCTGGCGATAACAAATCCATCCCCGCCATTATTGCCCCGGCCGGCCATAATAGCAACTTTTTTAGTGGTTAGAGGAGAAAAATGCTTTTCTATTTCCCGGACTACTTGCAACCCAGCATTCTCCATCAGGATTATTCCGGGAATGCCATAATAATTGATGGCCTCCTGGTCAATCTGGCGCATCTGATGGGCAGTTACAACCTTCATCGCTCTATCCTTTTACTAGCTTCAACATCTCTTGTACCGCTACCCATATACCTACAAAGAGGGACCGGGCAATGATACTATGCCCTATGCTCAGCTCCTGGAGCTCTGGTATTCGGACTATCGGGGTAACATTTCTATAATTAAGGCCATGGCCAGCATGGACTCTCAGGCCGGTATTAGCTGCCAGGGAGGCTATCTCCTGTATCTTTTTCCCCTCGGCCTCTTCGGCTTTAAGGGATCGAGCTTCCGAATACCTGGCAGTATTAATCTCTATACAATCAGCGCCTATTTCCTTAGCCGCTTGCACCTGTAACGGGTCTGGGTCTATAAATAGACTAACCGGGATACCGGTTGAGTGGAGTTGATCTATCACGGCAGCCAGCAGTTGTTTGTGTGAGACACAATCTATTCCTCCTTCGGTAGTAATCTCTTCTCGGTTTTCTGGCACTAAAGTTGCTCTATCTACCTTTATCTTAGTAGCAAGACCAACCATTTCTGGCACGGGGGCCATCTCCAGATTAAGCTCAGTCCTGATAAGCTCCCGTAGCCAGTGCAAGTCTCTATCCTGGATATGTCGTCGGTCTTGTCTGAGATGGACCGTGATACCATCCACTCCCGCTAGCTCAGCCAGCAAGGCTATACCTATAGGTTCTGGCTCCCTGGCTTTTCTGGCTTCGCGTAAAGTGGCTACATGGTCTATGTTGAGAGACAATCTGGCCACTAGCTCCTCCTCCAAAAATAAAATGTAAAACTTGTTTTTACCCCATGCGCTTTACTTTTTTAGCTCAGCTTCATTTTCTACCAATCTTTACGGTTACGAGTTTTGGCTCACTATTTACCAATAGCAAGCGATCGGGAAGCTCTATCGAGGCGGGCAGGTGATAAGTGCCTGCCTTTTTTTTCGGTAAGTCTAATTTTACTATAACATCCTCCTTTTTTAAACTCTGTAAAATAGCTAAAGGCCCTTTAATGACTACCTTTATCTCTGGTGGCTCCAGGATTACATTATCGGTTGGATTATTTATGGTTATCGGGAGCCCTGGAAAATCTCTGGTCCCTAATATCTCTTCTATAGTAATGTGGGCATAGAAAGGAGTAGTCTGGATAATGCGGAGGGGTTGTAGGGACAATTGAAGAGAGACTGTCTGGACCGTATCTTCCGTTATCTCTGAGACATCAATGGGATTGGTATGGATCTCAGAGGCCTTTTTAACTATGCTATTAGGCCCAGCTATACTAGCCATAGCCGGGGTGATCCTGACCTTTTTTACTCTATAACCGTAAGGCGCTTTACCCTTAAGCTTGGGGATAATAGAAACTTCCCGGGCCAGGGTCTCTTCCAGCTTTATTTTTATATTAGGTGGAGCTATTTTAGCTACTGATATCCCTTTAGGAAGATTAAAATTATCCATGGTAAGATAAAAGATACTCTCTCCCTTTTTCGAGCTAGAGAGATCAATAGAGGCCTGGATCTTCTGGGGAGAAAGATTCCTCATCTTATCCTCTGACCCCCTTGCCCGTAAGGTGATATATTCCGCAGAACTCCGTAATAATTCCAGGCCCTTAGGGATGTTAGTGAATTGCAAAGGCACAGAAAAGCTTATCTCGTACTTTCCCTGATTGGTTACATAAAACCACAAGGCCAAGGCCAGTATAAACGATAGGAACTTAATGCCTAAATTCGTGAACATATCTATTCTGTTCCCTACGCGACTCAAAAAGTTGGGTCAGGGCTATCTTTAGGCCTAATGGCTCCACGTGCTTGGTAAGGGTACCCTGGGCAGCCAGAGATATATCCCCTGTCTCTTCAGAAACCACAATAGCAATGGCATCAGTTTCTTCGGTCAACCCCACGGCTGCCCGGTGCCTGGTCCCCAGGGTATTACTCAACTGGGGATTCAAGGTAAGTGGCAAATAACAAGAAGCCCACGCTATTCTTTTCCCGGATATAACCACAGCACCATCGTGCAGGGGTGAATAAGGAAGAAAAATACTGGTTAAGAGTTCTTGACTAACTTCCCCATCAACAGCAATACCCCCTTCCATAAAGTCCTCTAGCGGCGTATCCCGCTCAAAGACGATTAAAGCCCCAATTTTTTTAGCTGCTAGTGATAGGGTAGCCTTTACTACTTCATCCAGTACCGGGGTTTTTTCTACCGGGTAAAACCAGTTAAATAAAGAACTCCGCCCTACCTGGGCCAGGGCGCGGCGTAATTCTGGCTGGAAAAGGATTATTATGGCCAATACCCATATAGTCCAAAAATTCTGTAAGAGCCAACTGGTAGTATGAAGTTCTACCACCTGGGATATAACGGTAGCGGCTGCTAAAATAGCGAGGCCGATCAACATTTGCAGGGCCCTGGTTCCCCGGATCAAGAGAAACAGGCGATAAAAAATGAAGGTTATAATCCCAATATCTAATAGGTCTAACAGAAAACGCCAGGTACCATAAAAGGGTGGTGTCTGAAAGACCTGGAGCAAGAAATTTAGCATCCTTAACCCCCTAAACAGATAAGGACAAGCGCAATGCCTCAGTTATGTGGGGTAGCCGCAACCTTCAGAGCCTGCCTTGAACGAAGTGAAAGGTTGCGTTATTTCCTCAGGCTAAAGCCTGCGGCTACACTGCCCAACCCAGGATAGCATCTACCATCATTGCTACCCGCCTGGTTTCTTTTACATCATGGGTCCTGATTATATTTGCCCCATTAAAAATAGCTACTGCTGCAGCAGCTAGACTACCCTCTAGCCTCTCTTCTAAAGGAAGGTCCAGGACTTTACCAATAAAAGACTTCCTGGATGCCCCGATCATGATAGGTTTGTCCAGGCTTTGAAACTGGGGCAATTCTCGAAGGATTCTTAGATTATTTGCCCGGGTTTTACCAAAGCCTAAACCGGGGTCAATAATGAACTTATCTGGACTTATTCCTGCGGCGAGACCTACCTGGACACCCTCCTCCAGATAGGCAATTATATCATTGATCAACTCCTGGTAACAGGCGTGCTGCTGCATAGTTTTAGGCTTGCCCGCAGTATGCATTACTACCACTGGTACTTGAAATTCAGCAATTACCTGGGGCATCTGGGGGTCAAAATGGAATCCACTAATGTCATTAATCATAGCCGCCCCTTCCCTTAAGGCCCGGGATGCAACTCCAGATTTATAAGTATCTACAGATAGCGGGATCTCAATCTCCCCCACCAACCGGCGGATTACCGGGAGGATACGGGCCAGTTCTATCTCCTCCTGAACTGGCTCAGCCCCAGGCCGGGTAGATTCACCCCCTATATCTATAATATCAGCCCCTTGCTCAACCATCTCCTGGGCCCGCACTATTGCCTCGTCGGGATCATAATACCGGCCAGCATCGAAAAAAGAATCTGGGGTTAGGTTAAGAACCCCCATGATAAGAGTTCTCTTGTGCAAGGGGAGCTCATACCCTTTCCACTTCAAAGGGCCAAATTTCCTCGCCAACCTTTATCCCAAACCCTTTATCAAGGACCACACCTCGGCAGTGATATCTACTGGTCCTTGCTTAGTATAGGTAACAAATATTGAACCGGGGCGCCTCATTCCTTGTATCATCATACAGACATGTTCTGCCTCTATAATGACCAGCGCTCCTTTGGGATTCATTTCTTGCATGATCTTTTCAGCCAAATCCCGGGTTAGTTGCTCCTGGAGCTGGGGTCTCTTTGCCAGGGCATTAGCCCAGCGTACTATAGTATTTAACCCAACTACCCTACCCCCTTCTGGTAAATAGGCGATATGGGCCTTGCCTATAAAAGGCAATAGGTGGTGCTCACAGATACCAATTAAATGGATATCTTTAATCAGGGTTAATTGATCCCCGGTATCTACCTGAAATAACCTGGTAGCTTTATCCAGGCCCTCTTCTCGTTCCCCTAAAAGCTCCTCCCACATCCGGGCAACCCGATGGGGGGTTTCCCTGAGCCCCTCCCGCTCGGGGTCTTCGCCAATAGCTTCTAAAATCAGCCGGACACCCCTTTCAATCTTCGCTCGGTCAATACCCATTTAATCTATTGCCACCGTTGAATACCGGGAGTAAGTAAGGGGTGAGTAGTAAGGAATAAAAGCTCCGTCAGTTAAGTCGTGAGGGGTAAGAAATATCTCCCTCACGCTCTCACGCCTTACTCCTCACTCCTCACGAGGTTTTTGGATAATCTGGTCAATCTCAGCCCCATCCAGGACTTCTTTTTCTAATAGGGCCTGAGCCAGATCAAGGAGCCTATCTTTATTTTCTTGCAGCAGGGCTTTTGCTCTATCCATACTTTCCAGCACTAATTTCCTGATCTCATCATCTATTTCAATAGCAGTATGTTCACTATAATCCTTATGCTGCACCAGATCGCGGCCTAAAAATATCTGCTCCTCTCTCTTGCCAAACGAGAGTGGGCCTACTCTCTCACTCATCCCCCAGGAACAGACCATTTTTCTGGCCAGTTCTGTTGCCCGGTCTATATCATTCTCGGCCCCAGTAGTAATGCTATTTAAAAAGAGCTCTTCGGCTGCCCTCCCACCCATCAATATCGCCAGGGTATCCAACAGATATTCTTTGGAATAATTGTGCTTCTCATCAATAGGCAGTTGTTGTGTGAGGCCCATAGCGACCCCCCGGGGTATAATAGTGACTTTATGGATAGGATCGGCATTAGGTATTAGCTTGGCTACCAGGGTATGTCCCCCTTCATGGAAGGCGGTGTTCCTTTTCTCTTCATCGCTAATAATCAAACTCCGGCGCTCTTTTCCCATCATTACCTTATCTTTGGCTTCTTCAAAATCCTTCATATCTACCGACTCTTTATCGGTTCGGGCCGCTATCAGGGCTGCCTCATTGACCAGATTAGCTAAATCAGCCCCAGAAAAACCGGGTGTACCACGGGACAAGACTGTCAGGTCTACATCGTCAGCTAAGGGGATATTTTCCGCATGCACTTTCAAAATGCCTTCCCTTCCCTTAATATCGGGACGTGGCACTACTACCTGGCGATCAAACCGACCGGGCCGCAATAATGCTGGGTCCAGCACATCAGGCCGGTTAGTTGCGGCTATTAAAATTATGCCTTCATTAGACTCAAAACCATCCATCTCTACCAATAACTGGTTAAGGGTCTGCTCTCTCTCATCATGGCCCCCACCTAAGCCGGCTCCACGATGTCTGCCTACGGCATCTATCTCATCAATAAAGATAATGCAAGGGGCACTTTTTTTCCCCTGTTCAAAGAGGTCCCTGACCCGCGATGCCCCTACCCCCACAAACATCTCGACAAAGTCTGACCCACTTATGGTGAAGAAATGGACCTCGGCTTCACCAGCTATAGCCCTGGCTAACAATGTCTTGCCGGTTCCAGGAGGTCCCATTAGCAGGACTCCTTTTGGTATTTTCCCTCCCAGTTTCTGAAATTTTTGCGGGTCGCGCAAGAAATCAATGATCTCTTGCAGTTCTTCTTTGGCCTCATCTATCCCCGCTACATCTTTAAAAGTAGCTTTTTTCTTATCCTGGGTAAGGAGTCGGGCCCGGCTCTTACCAAAAGAAAGGGCGCGGGTACCCCCTATTTGCATCTGGCGCATAAAGAATACCCATAGCCCCAAAAGCAACAGCATGGGGAGCCAGGATAATAGTAAATTGACATACCAGGAAGACTCCTCCAATGGCTCAGCAAATATCTTGACTTTATTCTGCCGTAATATTTTCACCACCTCGGGATCGTCCGGGGAATAAGTCCTGAAAGCCTTACCATTCTTAAGTCTACCGCTAATACTGTTCCCTTTAATCTTGACTTCTATCACCTTGCCATTCTCTACAGCCGCCACAAAATCGCTAAAAGGCAACTGCTCTTTTGGTTCGTAGGGCTTATTGAAGAGATTAAAAAGGGCTATCATTATCAAGGCTATTATCAGCCAGAGGGCTAGATTCTTATAAAATTGGTTCAATATTGATTCCCCCTTTTCCCCCATCCCTATCCCTCCCCCTCGAGGGGAAGGGTAGGGGTAGAGGATAAATTTTTATCCTTAACTTAACATAATGGCACGATTTTTTCAATGGCGGGGTATCTTCAGGCAAGCTCAGCCGCTAATTTATAAGGTAGATGGTCAAAGCTGCCATTGGACATTATCAGCACCACATCTCCTGGGATGAGATGCTGACAGAGGGTGGCCAGGATATTAGAGATGCCGGATATATGCAGGGCCTCTTTCCCTTTGTTCCGCAAATCCTCGGCCAGCTTTTCCGGTAAAAACCTCTCTTCGTCTTTAATCTTATCCGGGCGATATACATCGGCAATAATTATCTTTTTTGCGCCATCAAAGGCTTGCCGATAAGCCTCCTGAAAGATATTACGCCGGCTGGTATTGGTACGGGGTTCAAAGACTGCCCAGAGCCTCCGGTTAGGGAAGCGGGCATTAATAGCCCGGATAGTCTCTCGTACTGCCGTAGGGTGGTGGGCAAAATCGTCCACAATAATTACACCATTTGTCTCAGCCACAATCTCCTGCCTCCGCTTAACCCCTTTAAAAGTCTTGAGCCCCTCTTCTATCTTATCCCAGGCTACACCTACGCCATGAGCAACCCCAATAGCAGCAACAATATTTTGAATATTATGTCTACCCCATAAGGGGCTATGCAGCTCGCATACTGGCTCTCCATTCCTGAGTATGACAAAATGACCACCACTCTGGTCAAAACGGATATCCCTGGCTTGCCATCCGTCTTTCGCGTCTAATCCATAGCTCTCTATCTTGCACCGAACCTTACCCGCTAGCTCCTGCTCGATTAATCCCCTTAAATTATTATCATCCCCACAGGCCAACATACGCCCTTGTTCAGGTAGGGAGAGGATAAATTGGGCAAAGGCCTTTTTGATTTCTGCCAGATCTTGATAAATATCGGCATGATCAAACTCTATGCCAGTTATTATTGCAATGCTGGCTTGATAATGGAAAAATTTGGGCCTCTTATCAAAAAACGCACTATCATACTCATCCCCTTCCACCACAAAATATTTTCCCTGGCCAACTTTATAACTTCTATCATAATTTTTCACTATACCACCAATCATAAACCCTGGCTCCATACCACCCACTTCCAGTAACCAGCTTATAAGGGCAGAGGTAGTAGTCTTACCATGAGTACCGGCAATGACTATAGGGTGTTTGCCTTTCAGATAAAACTCTGCCAGGGCCTGGGGGAGGGACATATAAGGCAGTCCCCTAGCCAGCGTCTCTTCTACCTCGGGATTCCCTTTAGAGACCGCATTACCTACTATAACTAAATCAGGATTAGGGTGGAGGTTTTCCGGCTTGTAACCCAGCTTAAGGTCAATCCCTAATTCCTGGAGCTGAAGGTTCATGGGTGGATAAAATTGCTCATCTGAACCCGAGACCAGATAGCCAGAAGATTTTAGCAACCCCGCCAGAGAACCCATACCCATACCGCATACCGCAATCAGATGAATATACTTAATCCCGCTCAAGTCCATATACCCTTTCTCCTTCACCAAAGTAAACTATCTTTAGCCCTATTGCCCTGGTGTCTCTATCTGCCCGACAAGCAACATCGTTGCGTATGATTAGATATAAGATATAACAAAATGCAACTTAATCACAATTGGAGGTATTAAAAATGGCCACCGCTGTAAGAATATCAAAAGAATGTAACAGTTCAGGTTCTTTGTCATTTCGAGCGCAGCGAGAAATCTTTCCGAGACCGGAGGTAAATAAAGATTCCTCCCTTTGGTCGGAATGACATTCATTTTCGATAATCGTTCAGCCACCAAGGCACAAAGTCACTAAAGAATGGCAAAGGACCTGGATAGAGGCGAGCAAGCTTTCGGCCTAGAGGGCCTCAGCCCGAAGGCTCGATCACTACAAATTATTTTTTGGTTGTAATGGCAGAGCTTGCTCT
>Ga0156295_1044_pt1 | contig 16121 bp, 14 predicted proteins | sample RifCSPlowO2_12_FD_107943 | JGI IMG/M metagenome (GOLD analysis project Ga0156295, IMG submission 107943) | Nitrospinae bacterium RIFCSPLOWO2_12_FULL_45_22 | reverse complement strand
TTCAAATTTCCCCTGCTCTGGGAGATAAGTAGTAATTACATAGATAGCCATTATGGTAAGCAGAATTTCAAATGCCTCTATCTTCCCGAACCTGGTAAGAGGTTTCTCAATAAATTTTATCCAGTGAATATCCTTATCCTCGTTGAAGAAAAATTTCAGGAATACCATCATCAAGAAGGCCCCCCCGAACCCTGCGACTGATAAGTGGGCTGAAGTTAGATATCTTTCATAATCTCCTGGATTCTTAATGGCCATAATTATTGTTTCGACTGGTCCCAAGTGAGCAACAATGCCTACGATCAATAAAGGGAATACTATCCTCATGCCAAAGACCGCAATTAATATGCCCCAGGTAATAAATCTGTGGCGCCATTTTACCTCCATAGTTCTTAAAACTGTCGCATTGACAACAGCATTGTCAAATGAGAGTGATACTTCTAAAATACTTAAGACTGACGCAATAATTATGGCATTGGGACCACCCAGCATAAATGCTGCAGAAAGTCCTAATAATGTTACCAGAAAGGATCCTTTGAAGTAGCTTAACTTACTAATCATTTGGTTGTGGCTATTTTAGGTCAATAAAAAAACGAATAAATTTAATATAATTTTAACTTATTAGTGATACAAGGTCCTCCTTAAGGCATAATGTGTAAAAAACATATTAACCATTATTAAATGTTTCCATATTAAGCCAAAAAGAGGATTAACCTTGTTAAAGTTGAATCGAAGTATAGCAGAGGCAGAAAAATCTTTCCAGGATATTTTAGCATACGTGCAGGGAGATGCTCAGCAGCATGCATTGCATGAAGTGGAGCGGAACATTTTTTCCTCATTATTAAGACTAGGGTTAAATCTCCTGGTAGTCTTTCTTGCCAGGAAATGACAGAAAATAGCCATACCCTATTAATAAAAACTTGTTCAGACATGGTATCCATGACTGGGAGATGGAAGAGGCATTCCTAGACCCACGCCGACGCTCTCTTGGAAAGAGGGTTGAACTACTCCCCTTGCCGAAAAGGCGCAAGCAAAAGCGATTTGCTCGTTAGACTTTCTATCCTCCTCGCATCTGTGTCTCGACGGTAAATCCCCCCAGAACGACTACCCATGAAGAGCTTAAAAATCAACGCCTGACCTTTTCCCCATCGGTATTTATCGAAAATGAGGACAATTATTTATTATAGCGGAGGAACCGCAAAGCCATAGGAAATTGTTGACCCACAATGATTACTTAAGCTAGAATAAGAAAAGAGAAGAAAGGGATATAAGGGGTTCAGATATGTCATTAAGCGAGGCCGATACTAAAGCAAAACTCATTGACCCTGTCCTCCACCAGCGGGGCTGGACAGAAGACCTTATCCGCCGTGAAGAGACCGAGCACGGGATTGATATCATAGATGGCCGGCCAAAACGAAAAGAGTGGGGTAGGACAGATTATCTCTTGAGAGTGCGGGTAAACATCAATACCCAGCCGGTAGCCATTGCCTTAATTGAGGCGAAGAGAAACGATGAGCCTCCGGATAAAGGTCTTGAACAGGCAAAGAAATATGCCCGTTTGAACCATGTTCCTTTTGTTTATTCTTCTAATGGACATCTATTCGTGGAATACAACCAGCTTACCGGTCTAACTTCTAAGCCTCGTCCCTTAGGAGAATTCCCCTCTCCCTCTGAATTGCGTCGGCGCTACGAAAAATCCATCGGGGTTTCTCTGGAAAGTGAAACTGCCAAACCGCTATTAGTTCCATATCCAGGTGGAGAGGCCAGCAGACGCTACTATCAGGACGCTGCTATTCGGGCCTTGCTTGAGAAAATAGTTAGGGGCCAAAAAAGATTACTCCTCTTTCTGGCAACCGGATCGGGAAAAACTTTTATTGCGGTGCACCTCTTGAAGAAGATTGCGGACGCTGGACAGCTTCGCCGTGCCTTATTTATCTGCGACCGGGATGAATTGCGTACCCAGGCCCTGGGTGCTTTCCAGAATGTCTTCGGGGCTGATGCAGCCGAAGTAACAACAGCAAAGCCTCAGAAGAATGCCCGCATCTTGATTGCAACCTACCAGACACTTAATGTGGCAGGAGAGACGGAAGATGCCAGGTTTTTCCTCGAGAATTATCCCCAAAATTATTTCAGCCATATCATTATTGATGAATGTCATAGAAGCGCGTGGGGGAAATGGAGTCTCGTGCTGCGCCAAAACCCAGATGCGGTTCAAATCGGGCTCACCGCAACCCCACGTTCTTTTGAAGGAGGGACCCAGGATGAACGTGGGGAGGATGAAGAAATAACTGCCGATAATCTCAAATACTTTGGTGAACCAGTCTATGAATACGACATGGCGCAGGGGATTGAAGACGGTTATCTTCCGGCGTGCGAAATCATCAGACAAGAGGTGAATCTCGATATAAAAGGGGTAACCCGGGAGGATATTGAGGTACTGGGGGCACGGGACGCCACCACGGGGCAAGCACTCACTCCCGATGAGACTCGTGAGACTTACGAGGCGCCGTCCTTTGAAGATATAATTCAGTTGCCTGACAGGGTAAAAGCTATGTGCCAGGACCTCTTCGAAATGTTTCTTCAAACCGGCGGTCCCCACCAGAAGACCGTCATCTTTTGCACCCGGGATACCCATGCCGATGCAGTTGCCGCCGAAATGAACAATCTCTATGCCCAATGGTGGAAACGAATGCAGAATGCGGAACTGGGAATGTGGAATAAGAAAACAAATTCTGAATTCCGCAGTCCGCAATCCAAATTCCACATTCGCGCCGAGCCTTATGCCTTCAAATGCACTGCCGCGGTAAGAGGGACCCAGTATATTGCCGATTTGCGCGGCTCCGAGCGCAGCCATTTTATCGCCACTACCGTTGATTTAATAACCACAGGGGTTGATGTCCCCATTTTGCGCAATGTCGTCTTTTTCAAATATGTCCGCTCTCCTATTTCTTTCCAGCAGATGATGGGAAGGGGTTCAAGAATTCACTTGCCGACTAATAAATTGATGTTTCGGGTCTATGATTACACCAATGCCACCCGTCTCTTAGGAAAAGGTTTTGAGTGCCGCCCTTCGCCCACACGGGAGTCTAAAGAACCTGAGGAGGTAGAAAAAGAAAAAATAATCCGGGTAGAAGGGTTTGATGTTCATATAAATCCGGCTGGGACTTATATAGCGACCCAGGTAAAGGGTAAACTGGGGATGATCACCCTCGAGGAATATCAACAGATCATAGCGGCTCGCTTGCTGGAAGAGGTCAAGACCCTGGAAGACTTCAGAAACTGCTGGATTGACCCACAGAGGCGAAAAGCACTTATTGAAGTGTTGCCCGGTGATGGGCAAGGCTTGCGATTGCTCCGGGAGCTTTTAAACCGCAAAGATTGCGACCTTTACGATGTCCTTGCGGTGATTGGATATGGAATCGTTCCCAAAGACCGTGCTGAGCGTGTTTCGGCATTACGATACAAACATAGTGAGTGGTTTAAGAGTTTGCCTCCGAGGGCCGCAGAAACCTTGATCGCCCTTGCCAGGCAGTTTGAAAGGGGCGGCACCGAAGAGCTGGAAAATCCTTATATATTCAATGCCCCGGATGTGGCTAAGGCAGGCGGTCTTGGGGCCTTAAAAATACTTGGAGAACCTCACGAGATTATTAATGAGGCCAAGAGGAGACTATTCGCCGCATGAACACAATGAGGAATGCGGATTTTAGAATGGGGAATAGAAGAATGAAAAATGAGCAAAGAGGCCATCAATATTCTAATCAGCAATCCGAAATCATCAATCCGCACTCGAATGATTCCGCAATTCACAATCCGCATTCCACAATGGAGATAATGGATTTCCTGGTGGCGAATGCCATTTATCCTTTATGTAGCAAAAGGGGCAAGATTTTTCTCAGATGCTCCAGGAAAGGGCTATTAACTGACGCCAGATCTCAGGAAATCATTGCCCAGTTAAACATCAAAACCGCTGATGATTGCGACAGGATAAGGAAAGCAGTGAGGGAGCAGGTAGCGGCCCATAGAGAAAATCGCCCGATCAGGGAGTGGATAAAAGAAGAAAGGCCCAGGGAGATGGCGATAAAATATGGGCCAGACTCTCTTCCATTATCCAAACTCCTGGCCATAATCCTGCGAACCGGCAAAGAAGGGATTAATGCAGAAGAGTTAGCCAAAAGGTTACTGAATCGGTTTGGGACATTAAGAGAGCTAGATTCCGCACCTATCTCTGAAATTTGTAAGATGGATGGTATTGGGTATGCCAAGGCGGTTCAAATAAAAGTGGCACTGGAGCTGGGTAAAAGATTTTTTAAAGAAGAAGCGGAAAAAAAGAAGAGGATAAAAAAGGCTGATGATGTGATTGCCTATGTAGCGGAATATTACGGCCCATACCTGAGGGATGCCAAGAAAGAGTTTTTTAGTGTGATCCTCCTGGATATAAAGAACAAACCCCTTCACAATGTAGAGATCAGTAAAGGCAGCATTAACGCAAGTATAGTTGATCCGAAAGAGATTATAAAAGAGGCCACATTGCGGTCTGCCTCGTCAATTATTTTAGTTCATAATCATCCCTCAGGAGATACCGAGCCATCGGCGGAAGATAGCAAAATAACAAACGCCATTATAGATGCCTGTAACCTGTTCGGTATAAAGGTTTTAGACCACATAATCATTGGTAAAAACCAAGAGGATTATTTTAGCTTTGCAATGGCAGGACTGATATAAATGCGGAATGCGGATTTGGGAATGCGGAATGAAGATTTGAAAGAAAGAACAAGGAAGTTTGCTTTGGAAATAATTAGATTGGTAGAAAATCTCCCTAAAAATCGTATTGCAGATGTATTGGGTAGACAGATCCTGAGGTCGGGAACATCTATTGGAGCTAATTATCGTGCAGCTTGTAGAGCGAGATCAAGGGCTGATTTTATTTCTAAAATGGGTATTGTTGAAGAGGAAGCCGATGAAACCCTTTACTGGTTAGAATTACTACTTGATGCAAGATTGGTAGAGCAAAATCAGATTCAACGCCTAATGAATGAAGCTAACGAAATTATTGCAATTGTGGTTACATCCATAAAAACGGCTCGGAGAAATCGAAAAGATGGGGAATGCAGAATTCGGAATGGGGAATACAGGAAATGATAAAAAAGGCAAATAATTTCACAATCCGAATTCCGCATTCCGACATCATCAATCCGCACTCCGAATTCCGCAATGGAAGAGATGGGCGGCTTTTCGGTCTATTTCTACAAAGATATTTATACAGAGGAAAATCTGACAAAGATGGGACTGAGCGAGCGGCAGATAAAGGCGGTGATGTATGTGAAGGAGAAAGAGAAGATTACGAATAAAAAATATCAGGAACTTAATATGGTTTCAAAGAGAACCGCTACAAGAGATTTAGAAGATTTGGTTAAAAGAAACATTATTGAGCAAATTGGTATCACTGGTAAGGGAACAGAATATGTGCCAAGAGGAGCCAAAGGGGTCAGAAAGGGGCCAGAAAGGCGTCAAACGACTCATAAAGGGCTTGCAAAGGGCTCAAATGACCAAAGCCGACAGAAACTTTTGCTTAATCCCTGAGGATTGGAAAGTGGGAGGATATGCCAAATAATAGACTGCATAGGAAACTTTGGAAAATGGCTTTTGGGGCGTGTGGTTATCCAGAAGTTAAAGTAGATACACAAATGGATAAATATTCTCAAGAAATGCCAGGTATTAGACATCGATTGAAAGATCATGATCCTTTAATATCTGGCGACTATGAAGATCCGCAACCAGAATTAGATAAGTGGAGGATTGTTTATCGGATGTATCATATAAGTGTAGATTGTTGGTGGACCATGTTACCAAAGGAAGCACGAGGACATTGGAAAGAAAGAATTAGTAAAGGACATTATCCTTGGCAAATAGATGAATATTTTTGGAAAATAATAGAGCTAATAACGAAAGACCATTTAAGTATATATGAAATACTACCCTGGAAATGTGATTTATTGCCTTTTGGATGGGTAGAATATATTAAAAAAACTTAAACAAATGACTAAAATTAACCATATAAAATACAAACAAACAGAAATCAGCTTAATCCCTGAAGATTGGAGAGTAGTAAAGTTGGGGCAGGTATGTGAGATAAATCCTCGTCGGCCTAAGAATTTTATTCGTTCTCACGATGCACCAACTACATTTGTTCCAATGGCAGCAGTTGATGAAAAAACAGGCACTATTGCTGAACCCGAAATTGTCCCATATTCAAAGGTTGCTAAAGGCTATACTTATTTTGAGGAAAATAATGTTCTTTTTGCCAAAATTACGCCATGCATGCAAAATGGCAAGCATGTTATAGCAAGAAATTTAATTGATGGAATAGGTTTTGGCACGACAGAATTTCATGTTTTACGATCCAATAATGAAATTTTACCTGAATGGATTTATTACTTTATACGACAACCTCATTTCCTACAAGAAGCAACTACGTATTTTACAGGAGCTGTTGGCCAGCAAAGAGTGCCCGATAGCTTTTTATTAAATTACATTATCCCTTTACCACCAATAGAGGAACAAAAGCGCATCACCACAAAGCTTCAGGAACTGATGCAAGAGGTGGGGCGCGCTCGAACCGCTTGCGAAAAGCAACTGGAGGCAGCCAAAGCCCTCCCCGCCGCCTACCTACAAGAGGTCTTCGAAAGCGAAGCGGCAAAGAAGTGGGAAAGAAAGAAGATTGGAGAAGTATGCAAAATTAATTCTTCTCGTCCTAAGAATTTCACTCGCTCTTCTGATTCTCCAACATCATTTATTCCAATGGCCGCAGTGGATGAGAAAACGGGTACAGTTGCTAAACCAGAAGTTGTGCCATATTCAAAGGTTGCTAAGGGGTATACTTACTTCGAAGAAAACGATGTTCTCTTTGCCAAAATTACGCCATGTATGCAAAATGGAAAACATGTTATTGGAAAAAATTTGATTGACGGAATAGGTTTTGGGACAACAGAATTTCATGTCTTGAGACCCAGCAATGAAGCTCTATCTGAATGGGTTTGGTGTTTTATTCGACAACCCTACTTTCTCAATGAGGCAACAGCGTATTTTACTGGTGCTGTTGGCCAACAGAGAGTGCCTGATAGTTTTTTATCAGATTACGTTATCCCTGTACCATCAATAGAAGTCCAGAAAAATATTATTGATGAACTCAAAGAAAAAATGGTGCAAGTTGAAAATCTACAATCCGCAATCCGAAATCAGCAATCCGCATTGAATGCCTTACCGCAGTCAATTTTAAGAAAGGCATTTAGAGGTGAGTTATGATTAATAATTCAGAACAGAAGGGAGGCTTAATTACGGGTGTAGGGGTACACTTCCTATATTTAATTTGCTAATTCAAACATATAAAAAAATGGGCCTATGTACTTGACTAGCCTAAAGGACTTCTACCCCCAAAAATTTATGTTTAAATGTTTCTAGAAGCACTATATTTTGATGGAAGGCTAGTAATGTGTAAATGCCTATAAAAAAATAATAATATGGGACATGTCCCTTTCTTTATTATACATTGGGAACAACAATATTTTTTCCGAGTTAGGAAAAAAGTAGGTAGAGTGTTAAATGCTTTGTTAAAAGACAGGCCTAAGAAACCAAGCATGAATAAATAGTGTCTGTCCTTAATTTCTACCTAATTTCTACATCATTTAAAGTCTCAAGGACAATGGAAATTCAAAAGGAAACTCATCAATAGTTGGATACCCAAGAATTCTATAATAAAAGCAACAAAAAGGAATAGATAAAGATGAAGATTGCCAGAATAAGTATTGAAAATTTTCGTTCGATCAAAAAATTAGATTATAGGCCTAATGATATTAATCTAATTATAGGGGGTAATAACTCTGGTAAAACAACAATCTTCAAAGCACTAGATTTCTGTCTCAATCCTTATATTCCTTGGTACCGAGAGTCATTTACGGAGTTTGATTTCCACAAGAGAAAAACTGAAACACCTATTGTCATCGAACTGATATTCGCTATAGATGAAGAAGAAAAGGATATTGCTTCTCATTTTGATGAACATCTTGAAGTCATGGATCCTGAAGGGCGATTTCTGCCCTATGAAGATTTTGAAGAAGCATTTAAGGGTAACAATAAATTGGTACTAAGAATAAGATTAGAATGTGATAGTACCTTTACTCCTACAATATTTTATCCTAAACCAGAATCTAATAAGAGGACAGTGAGTAGGGATGAGAAGGAGAAAATAGGGTTTTTATATATCCCTTCTAATAGAGATCCATTGCATGAATTAGCATTTTATCAAAACTCTATGTTTTCAAAACTCTTGGGGAAACACGATCTCAGTTCCAGTATTACCCAAATAGTTGAAAAGATGAAGGAATCACAACCTGTACTTGATGAAAACCTTGAGTTTAAAAGAAGCTTTGAGCAATTGAGGTCTGAGATTGCAAGGCTTAAATTTATCGAGGACAATGTAGAAGCCATGCGACTTAATATCTTAAATCTCAGTGAACGAAAGGTATTGCAGAGTTTAAACTTAGTGCTTCGAGGAGTTGATACGGATACAGAAATTCCTATCGAAATGCAAGGTTCTGGGATGCAAGATGCTGTCCTGATTTCAACAATTTTTAGAATTATATCCGAAGATAAAAGCCAAAACTTAATATTAGCGTTTGAGGAACCAGAGCATAACCTCGAACCATATTACCAACGCCTCATTGCAAGACGACTTCAAAATCCCGAGTCTAAGAGGTTCCAATTATTTGTCTCCTCTCACTCACCAGACATCATATCTGCATTTGACCTTGGTTCTGTCAACATCGTTCTACCTGGAGCAGATGAACACTCGATAATCTCCATTGAAAAGAGATGTTCTCCCGAAGAGCTAAAGTTTTTTGAAAGATATGAAAGAAATCAATTGCTTCAAGCATTCTTCGCCAAACATATTTTACTTGTAGAGGGTCCTTCCGAAAGAGGAGGTTTGCCCATTTTCTTTAGAGCCCTCGAGGGAAAAACCCTAAAATCAGATAATGAAGATGTCTTATTTGAAGGATTAGAAGCTCTGGGAGTTGAGTCTATAGACTGTGGTGGACACGGGGATATTCATAAGTACGCAAATTTCTTTAGAAGACTTGAATTTAGTGTAATCTCTATTGTGGACAATGATAAATCAGGAGATGAACTGAATAGAATCATAGCTAGTAGTAGTTTTACTATCGTTTTACCTAAAGATTCAGAAAGGAATACCTATGACAAATTACTTACAAAAGAGGCCTGCCTTGCAGGACTGATCGAAGGAATAAAAAATTGTGTTGAGGAGTATATACCGTGGAGCCAGCTAAGAAAGAATATCCATCAATATTTTGTGGACAAAGATAACATTATTAGTTCAGAAGACTTAGATATAATTAAATCAACCGAATCCTTTCCGGAATGGGTTAAGGAGATGAAAACTAAGTTTGATGAAATGCAATTACGAAAACTCTTACATCTTCTAATTGCGGGTAAGAAAGCACCTATGGATTGCAAGTCAGTAAGACAAAGTAGAATAATTGCAGAGGCAATAAGAAATAATAAAGAGGGGATCCCTGAAACCTTTGTTAAACTTGCTGGGATAATTCAAAGATTCGCTACAGGTAAGATTAAAGACAATGTCTATTATCTATCCTGATCCTGACCAAGAATGTATTATCAACTGTAGAGATAAGGTGATTCTTGTAGAAGCTCCCCCTGGTTCAGGAAAGACAGTAACTGGTGTTCTATATGCTCAGTCAATTATAGAGAAAGGTCTTGATAAAGGGGAACGATTAAAACCCCACCAAAGGGCTCTCTTCTTAACCTTTTCTAAAAATGCCCGTGCCGAATTGCAGATAGAGGCTGATCGTATATTGTCAAAGGAAACCCAGAAAAGAATTGAGATAACAAATTTTCATAGCTTTTTCCGACAAAAGGTATGGGCTTTCAGGACATATTTGGGACTACCTTTTAATTTGGAAATTATATCACCTGAGGAAAGATATAACGCCCTCGAGTCTTTTATCCGTAAAGACTCATCAATACCTGCTCTTCATAGAGGAGAGAACCAGAGAAATCAGGAATTAGAGCAGTTATCAAATATGCTTGAGTATTATAACCCTGCTTTTCCGACACCTCACTATCCAATAAAATTCCCTGACAAGTGGAAAGCATATACTCATCCCATCAGGGAATTCATATTGAACGAAAACAGAAATGGTCGAATATATTTTGACGATTTTGGATATTACTTTTATAGGATAATCTCCGAATCTAATGTCCTAATAGAAATTTATCAAGAGAAGTATCCTGTGATTATTGTAGATGAGTTTCAGGATTCATCGGATCTACAGTTTGAAATTGTTAAGAGATTGAAGGGCAACGGTTATCTCCTGCTTTTTGCAGATGAGCTTCAGCAGATATATGAGTGGCGAGGTGCTGCATTAGATCGTCTCCGGCAAGCAAAGGATTTTTACAACATACAACCCAAATTCCTTAACACTTTGCATAGATTCAAAGATAAGCCTGAGTTAAAACGGATATTCGAAAATCTCCGATTTAACTATCGAGAGGAGCAAAATAATTCGATAGATTGTCGTAATTGCTCTGACTTTAAACTACAACCCTTCGATGCTCAAGGAAGAGCTGCTCCAGTCGGTTGTTTTAATTTGTTGGATAAATATGTGCGATCACTTCAAAGACAGGAGCCTTTATCAAGTATTGGAGTTCTGTTCTATCGGAATGATTATATACATAAGATTAACAGGCACTTTAGAAAATTTGGTATTGGGTGTAAAGAAATCAGCAAAGGAGATAAACAACACAATTTCTTTAGAGGGCTAATAATTTCCCTTGGAGATGTAACGTCTAACAAGCTTAAAATAATTCTTTATGTTTATCGATCCATTTTAACAGAATCGTGCGATGGTAATTATACGGTTCCGTGGGATAAAATAGAGAAGAGTTATCTCCAAATAGGTGGCCCAATTGACAAGGGGAGCTATAGAAAAGAAGAAACCACATTGTTGATTGAGAATATAAATGATCTGTTAGCGACAAAATTAGATGCGATTTCCTCGTTGCTCGGAGAGATTAGTAAAAAACTCGATATCTTGAGAAGAGCTTTTAGAATCAATAGAGATATCTTTAATCTCTATGAATCCCTTGCAGGCATTGCCACTGTTCATCCCAATCTGTCTCCATCAGAAATAATTGAATTGATAGAGGGTAAGTTCCTCCAGTTTCAGTTTGCACGCATACAGAGACTGAGAAGAGGAATTTATGTCTTAACGATTCATCAGGCAAAGGGGAAAGAATTTGATCATATAATTTTACCTTATGTTGACTCTAGGAGTTTCAAGGATACTCTAAATTTTAGGAAGCTATTTTATGTTGGTGTGACCCGCGCAAGACAGTCTGTCACAATTATGTTCCCAGAAAATGACAAAAGTAATATTCTGAATCAATTTTATTTTTGACAATGATATAGTTCTTCTTGGGAGTTAAAATGACCGGAGCTTTCATATTGATAAAACGAAAATGTGAGGGAAAGACGTGCGGTCTTTATAATAATTGATAGTTGCCAGAAGGAAAAAGAATTTATAAGCTTTGATACCAATAAGATGAGATTCTTGCTCAGACCCTATTTTCTCAATTTGGCGCATATATCAAGGGCATCGGCGATACTAAGGCCAAATTAGGAAGGTGACGATATGAACCAGGAAATATACGAACGGCTGCGAAAGATAAGTGAGAGATTGAAGAAAGAATATCATGCCGAGAAGGTCATCCTCTACGGGTCTTATGCTACAGGAGAGGAAACGGAAGATAGCGATATAGACCTTTTTATTATCGCACCCACTAATGAGCGCTTCTTTGAAAGGATGGCAAGGGTGAGAGGTCTTATGCGTGATTTGCGAAACGGGCTTCCTCTGTCCCCCATTGTATTAACTCCCGACGAAGTAGAAAAAAGGCGAAAAAAAGGGGATCAATTTGTTCGTCATATATTAGAAGAAGGGATTACACTATGAATAAATCTGATGAATACTCGGATATGGAGGATTGGTTAAAGATAGCTCGTAAGGATTGGGAGCGAGCAAAAAGAAATTTAAAGCATCAGGACCCAGAGGCGGCAGGTTTTTTCCTCCAGCAGAGTGTGGAAAAGTATCTTAAGGCCTTTCTTCTCCGGTGCGGCTGGAAGCTTAAAAAGATCCACGAACTTGATGCTCTCCTGGACGAAGCCATTCGATATAATTCTGAACTTCAAAATTTCTACCTATTATGTGAACGTATAACAGGATATTATTTTGCTGATAGATATCCTCCTCTTGGAGATTTAGAGCTTACCTGTGAAGATATCGAGAAAGATTTGGAAGAGGCTAAGAGTTTTATTAAGACCATGTTCCCCGAGGAGAAATTAAATGGCTAAAAACAACCGCAAAATTTCTACCCCGCAATCGCTGAATGCCTACATCAAAGGCATCTGCGATATTATGCGGCGCTCCGGCCGGGCCGGGGCTCTTCAGTATGTGCCGGAACTTACCTGGATGCTCTTCCTTCGTATCCTTGATGAGCGGGAAGAGAAAGAGGCAGAGCAGGCAAAGGCAGTAGGCGCGGATTTTAGACCGTCTTTGGAATATCCATATCGCTGGTGCGACTGGGCCGCACCGCCACAAAACAAAGTTAAAGAGTCGCAGGGTTTAAAAGTTCAAGGGTTGAAAAGAAAAGAGCTTCAAAACAGCACGCTCGGGGCATTTATGTCCTTTGTAAACGCGGAACTTATACCTTATCTACGAGACCTTAAAAGCAAACCAGGAGCCACTCCTCGGCAGAAAGTCATTAGTGAGGTTTTTTCGTCCATTGAAAAGACCGGGATAGATACTGAGCGTAACCTCCTGGATATCCTTGATAAAATCCACAATTTGAATGTGGAATTGGGAATGCGGAATGCGGATATATTAGAAACTCCTCAATCTAAGATTCCGCAATCCACAATCCGAAATCAGCATTCGGTAACGGTTGATGAGACCCACATGTTTACCCTCTCACAGGTGTATGAAGGATTGCTCCAGCAGATGGGGGAGAAAAACAATGACGGTGGACAGTTCTTTACGCCAAGAGAGGTTATCCGGGTGATGGTGAGGGTAATTAACCCAGAGGTCGGAGAGACAGTCTACGATCCGGGTTGCGGAACCGGGGGGTTTTTAGCGCAAGCATATCAACTCATGAGGCAGAAGGCAAACACAGGGGAAGAAATAGCAATTCTTAAAACCAGCACCTTTTATGGCCGAGAAAAGGAAAACCTGGTTTATCCGATTGCGTTGGCAAACCTCGTGCTCCAGGAAATTGATGAACCCCATATCTGGCATGGAAACACACTGACGGGGCTTGAGGTTTATGGTGGGCTCTTCTCCAGCGCACCAGCCCTTTTTGATGTGGTGCTTACCAATCCTCCATTCGGCGGTAAAGAGGGGAAAGAGGCCCAGACTTGCTTCGCCTATAAGACTAGCGCTACGCAGGTTCTTTTTCTGCAACATGTGATGGATAGTCTCAAGCCGGGTGGGAGATGCGGGATTGTGATGGATGAAGGGGTCTTGTTCCGCACAAATGAGACTGCCTTTGTCCAGACCAAGCGTAAACTCCTTAATGAATGCAACCTATGGCTCATCGTGAGTCTTCCGCCAAAGGTTTTCATGAATGCCGGGGCAGCAAGCAAGACTAACCTCTTATTTTTTAACAAAGGGGGGCCTACGAAAGAAATCTGGTATTACGATTTATCCGATATCAATATAACTAAAAAGCAGCCCTTAACTGCAGAACAATTTGAGGAGTTCTTTCAATTGTTGAATGCAGAATTTGGAATGCGGAATAAAGACAGTCCGCAATCCACAATCAAAATTCCGCAATCTAGTTGGCGTTCCTGGCGAGTCCCGATAGAAGAGATTGAGGCGAAAAATTACGATCTTAAGGCGGTTAATCCTAACCGAAAGAATCGAGAAGATAGCAGGACACCAGATGAGTTGATTGCTATTATTGAATCACAAGCCGTGGAGATTACAACAGCGGTGCAGATATTGCGGAACAAAGGCATATAGAGGAACCAAAGAAATCATGGGCTCTGGGCCCTCAGAGATGAACGCTTACTGAACCTTTAGGGTGGCGATTATCTCTTTGATAGAGGCGATTTTATGTTGGCGGCAGTAGGCTTCTATTTCCTCAATTATTCTTATAGTAGCGGTGGGGTCCAAGAAATTGGCCGTACCAATTTGTACGGCACTAGCCCCGGCAATAATAAACTCTAAGGCATCCTCTCCAGTCATTATCCCACCCACCCCAATAATAGGTATCTTAACCGCTTGAGCAGCCTGGTAGACCATGCGCAGGGCAATAGGTTTAATAGCCGGTCCTGATAGACCGCCAGTGACATTGGCCAGCCTGGGCCGGCGGGTCTCTATATCTATAGCCATACCCAGGACGGTATTGATGAGTGTCAGGGCATCGGCCCCACCATCCTCGGCCGCTCTGGCGGGCACCGTTATATCAGTTATATTAGGGGAGAGCTTGACCAGCAGAGGGAGCGAGGTTGCCCGCTTTATTTCTTTGATCAAGCTATAAGTAGCTTCTGGGTCAACCCCAAAGGCCAGACCACCTTTCTTGATATTGGGGCAGGAGAGGTTCACTTCCAGACCAGCAACCCCCTCGGCTACACTGAGCCTTTCTGCTACATCGCAATATTCCCTTACACTGCTACCCAGGAAATTCACTATTATAGGGGTCTGGAACTGCTTTAATCGGGGAATCTTTTCCTGGATAAAAGCCTCTACCCCGATATTCTGCAAACCAATAGCGTTTAACATGCCGGCTGGCGTCTCTACCATGCGGGGTGGAGGATTCCCTGGGGAAGGGTTTAAAGAAAGGCCCTTCACGACTATAGCCCCGAGCCGATTCAAATCTAGATAGGGTTCATACTCCTCTCCGTAGCCAAAGGTGCCCGAGGCGGTCATCACCGGGTTTTTGAGGTTGATCCCAGCTAGATTGATAGACAGGTCCGGTTCTCTATTCAGCTCCATTATTCCAGATAACCTCCTGGGCCTCAAACACCGGCCCATCCAGGCATACCCTCTGGTATTGGAATGGTGTAGGGCTGACGCCATCTGGCGATAGGCCCTCCGGGGGTTGTGCTAGTCTAGTCTTGGTTACACAGCTCAAACAGGCCCCTATCCCGCAGGCCATGAGTCTCTCTAAAGATACCTGACACGGTATTTCGTAGTAGCTGGCCTCATGCGCTATCTTTTTTAGCATTGCCTCTGGACCACTGGCATAGATCACCTGGGGCCGCTGCCGGGGTATAATAGTAGGCAACATCTCAGTAACCAACCCTTTATGTCCTACTGACCCATCCTCGGTAGCCAGATGAACCGATACCTTCAACTCAATAAACTCCTTTACCCTTAACAGGTCTTCTTTCCCCTTGCCACCTAATAGAAGAGATAGTTTGGGTGATGGTCTACTATCCCGGATAATCTTATGGGCCAGGGCCAGCAAAGGGGCTATCCCCATCCCACCCCCCACCAAAAATGCACTCTGGAGTCCCTCAGGGATAATAAAACCCTTACCTAACGGGCCTACAAGATATATCTGATCGCCCGGCTTAAGTCCAGCCATCAATCTGGTACCCCGGCCTACTACCTGGTAGAGGATATCGATCCCTTGCTGCTCCTGATCTTGTCTTTGCCAGGTCTGATGAATAGCGAATGGCCTGGGCAGTAAAGGGTCATAGCCGGCCCATGCCCGGAGCATAACGAATTGGCCAGGCTGGTAAGCAGGCGCTATTTCGGGGCAGAGGAGCCTCAGACAAAAATAGTTCGGCCCCAGTTGAATGTTATCCATGACGAGAGTCTCCATTAGCCGCCTTTCAATTCTTTCCTGACTTTATCTTCCAGGGCATTCAATGGATGCTCCAGGGCCTTCCGTTTCAATTCATTGAATAAGGGCTGACCGGCCTGTTGCTCAGCAGTCCATTCCCGGGCAAATTCGCCGGACCGAATCTTTGCCAGAACATCTTTCATCTTCGTTTTCAATTCCGGCGTAGCGAAGAGAGGCCGGCGGGT
>Ga0156295_1014_pt1 | contig 16124 bp, 9 predicted proteins | sample RifCSPlowO2_12_FD_107943 | JGI IMG/M metagenome (GOLD analysis project Ga0156295, IMG submission 107943) | Nitrospinae bacterium RIFCSPLOWO2_12_FULL_45_22 | reverse complement strand
CTCTATAAATCGTTCCTCTTATATTTTTTTTATTGCGAGAAAGACTCCTACCAGTTTTTAGCTTCCATCCCTATCACATTTCTCTCCCCTGGTATGAGTTATGGCTTGATAGCCGGAGGTACGTTATTGGGAAGCTGGAGTAGCTGGCTAGCTCTGCAAAAAATGTGAAAGAACGTAGGACGTGTCCGTGATCCGTGACCGTAGTGGTTACAACAGACACGAGCAATGGGCACGGTCACGAGATACAATTCTTTGTGATCTTTGTGTCTTTGTGGTTACAAAGGTACCAGAAATTCTCTTGCGCCTTATGGGCCTTTTTGTAGCTAAACGGTTATTATGATCTTAATTTGGCTAAATGGTTACAAAAAGAGATGATGGGTAGCTATACAAATAAACTCAGGAGATCAAAGGGTTTCTGGTTAATAGCAGGGTTAATTTTTTATCCTGCCGCTTTGGCCGCCTTTTCCCAGGCAGATATGGAAAAGAAGATAAGGCAGGAGGAGGCTAAACTTGCTGTATTAAAAGACAAGATTGGCCGCTGGGAAGAAAATATGCCCCAGAACAAAGAGAAGGAGCACTCTATCTTAACCCGTCTAGAAAGAATAGACCGGCGGCTAGAAATAATGGGAAAAGAGTTGGAGATATATGATTGGAACCTCAAGGTCGCTGAGATAAAGGAGAAAGAGCTAGAGGGATTAACTACGCAGAATAGCGGTAAACTCAAAATGAAAAAATCTTTGCTAAGAAAGAAACTCCGGGCACTCTATAAAATAAGCCGATATTCTAACCCCATCTCATCCCCCGACAACAGCTCATTTCTGTTAAGGAAATATTTACAGGAATCAATATTATCTGATATTGGCTCCATTACTCAGGATGAGAAGACACAGGCAGTAGCCTTGAAAAACCAAATAGCCTTGCAAAAAAAACAGGAACGGATTAGGCTTTATAAAGAGAGGGTCTTAAGGCAAAAAGGGGCTATTGAGCAAGAAAAAACCGCTAAAGAACAACTCTTAGCCACTATAAAGGATGAGAGGAAAATTTATGAAGAGACCCAAAAGGAATTCAAAGAAGCCTCTAAGAAGCTCTCTGCCCTGGTAAAAGGCTTACAAAGCCAGGATAAAAACGAATTTGTCACTAGAGACTTCCGGGCAAAGAAAGGAAATTTATCCTGGCCGGTTAAAGGGGAAATAATTACTTTTTTTGGTCGAGTAAAGCATCCTCGATTCAATTATTATATATTTAATAAAGGGATTGATATTAGAGCCCAGTTAGGTAGCTCTATACTGTCTATTGACTCCGGTAAGGTACTCTTTGCCGATTGGGTCAGGGGTTATGGGAACCTGCTCATCATTGACCATGGGGAGGGTTACTATTCGCTTTATGCCCATCTATCCAATATATATGTGAAAGTAAGGGAGCTTATTAAAAAGGGTCAACCAGTAGCTGCCCTGGGAGATAGTGGTTCACTGATTGGTGCGTCATTATATTTTGAGATCAGGCATCATGGGAATCCCGAAAACCCTCTGCACTGGCTCGCTAAAAAACCGTGATAATAGGTGAAATTAATTAAGTGTGGCTATTCTTTGTCATAACGCCTATATAATACAATTTGTAGTGGTCGAGCTTGCTCGACATTCCTCGCAGCACCCAAAGGGTACCCGGCTCTGCCACTACAGGGTTAATTGAATTTTGACAGAAAATAGCCACACCCAAATTAATTAGTACGCAGATTTCCGCAGATTCGCACAGATGACTAGAATTCAGGAGTCAGAATTCAGAGCAAAGAACACAGAGCAAAGAGCAAAGACCCCCGGCTCCTTATCTTAGCTCTTGGTTCTTAGTTCTTTGTTCTATAAAGGTGATTGTTCCGTTCATACTGGCTTCTGACTACTGTATTCCCTAAGCAGTATAATCTGTGTTCATCTGTGTCCAAAATGAAATTCCTATGCAATCAAGTTAGGATAAGTATCAATGATCTAGCGGAGGAGAGATAAAGATGAATAAGAGGACAAAAGAATTAAGGTTTTTGTGCTGGGGGTTGGTAGCAGCCGTACTGTTTTTCCTGGTAAGCAATATCCTGATTATTAATAAAGTCCTGGCCAAAGGAGAGGCTTATCAAGACCTGAAGACCTTTTCTGAGGTACTATCCTTAGTCCAGAGCCATTATGTCGAAGAAGTTAAGCCGGAAGAATTAGTACGAGGGGCCATTGTGGGTATGCTCCGGACTCTAGACCCCCATTCGGCTTTTATGCCCCCAGAGATGTATAAAGAGATGCAGGTAGAGACCGAAGGGAGCTTTGGCGGCATCGGTATAGAGATTACCATGAAGGATGACCAATTGACGGTCGTCTCACCCATAGAGGAGACACCGGCTCAACAGGCTGGTATTAAAGCGGGTGATAGGATAATGAAGGTCAATGGCGAGCCGACCAAAGGAATGAGTCTAATAGATGCCGTGCATAAGATGAGGGGCCCCAGCGGGACCAAAGTGACTATAACTATAATGCGGGAGGGATTTACTGAGCCAAAAGATTTTGCTATTACCCGGGCAATAATCAAGATAAAGAGTGTAAAGTGGCAGATGAAGAAAGATAATATCGGCTATATACGTATTACTAACTTCAACAAAACTACTGATAGTGAATTAGAGAAGGCCCTTAAGGAATTAAAGGAGAAAAAATTGAAAGGGTTTATTCTGGATTTACGAAACAATCCAGGGGGATTGCTCGATCAGGCGGTAACGGTCACTGATTTCTTTTTAGAAAAAGGGGAACTGATTGTCTATACCAAAGGCCGTACGGAGAACCAAAACCTGCGCTTTTCTTCCAAGGGCAGAAAACCTCACCTGGAGTCTCCTATGGTTATTTTAGTAAATGCTGGCAGTGCCAGTGCCTCGGAGATAGTAGCCGGTGCCTTACAGGATATAGGACGGGCTATACTCGTAGGCGCTAAGACCTTTGGTAAAGGTTCGGTGCAGACGATTATTCCCCTGAGTGATGGTTCTGGACTACGGCTCACTACTGCTAAATACTATACCCCGAAAGGCCGTTCCATCCAGGAAAAAGGCATTGAACCAGACATTGTGATAGATAGCCTCCCCCCGGGTGGGAAAGAATCCGCCAAGGCCCGGGTCATGCGGGAGAAAGAATTAAAGGAACATATGGAGGGCAAGATAATAGAGGGGGGTGAAGGAGAAGAGGAACCAGCCACAATCGGCCATGAGATCCCTGAGGAGAGTAAAGATATCCAGCTCCATAAGGCCCTTGATATCCTCAAGAACTGGGATACCTTCAAAAAATCTAACCCCATCGCCCAACGGATCAAGGGAGCATAGGAATTAAGGCAAGTCACAAATTAAGATAGGATGGCAAAGAAAAAGCGAAAGAGGGCTGGCAGCAAAGGCCGGACTCCCCGGGGGATAATCTTTATCGGGATAACTTTACTAATAGGGGGGATAGCTCTCCTCAAGGTTCTTCCTAAACCCGGAGAACATATTAAACCCTACTACCAGGCCAAACCACCAGCAACCCTTTCGCCGACCAAGATAACTCCACCAAAAAAAGAGTTACCCCCTTTGCCTCCACCATTACCAAAAACGGCCCCTGCCCGAATAGCTATATTAATTGATGATCTTGGTATAGATGAAGCTGCTGCCCAATCCCTTCTACAAATGGATTTTCCCTTAACCTTATCCATACTCCCATCTCTGCCTCATTCGCTTACCATTGCCCGATTGGCTAAGAAGCATCACCGTGAAGTCCTGCTCCATCTCCCTATGGAACCTCACGGCTATTCCAGAAATAAACTGTATCCGGACATCCTGTTAACAGATATGGACGAACAAACCTTATTAAAGAAGACCAGGGCTTGTCTAGAGCAGATTCCCGATATTATAGGGGTTAATAATCATATGGGTTCCAAATTTACCGAATACCCGGACAAGATGAGGCCGGTACTAAAAGTCTTAAAAGAGCAAGGACTCTTTTTTATTGATAGCCGTACCAGTAAAGATTCGGTAGCTTATAGGCTAGCTAAGGCGATGGGATTGAGAGCCAACCAGCGGCAGATCTTTCTTGATAATAATCAGACCGAAGAAGCCATAATTAAACAGATCATGGCGCTGGGAAGACTTGCCAAAAGCACAAATGGAAGGAAGGGGGTGATAGCCATTGCCCACCCGCATCCCAGTACTATTTCGGCCTTAAGCAAGACCCTGCCCAAACTCAAGACCTCTGGGATCGAAATTGTCCCCGTCTCATACCTGCTCGATTAACTTGAATCCAGCATGACCTCTAAAAGTAGAGGCCTTTTGGTTAGCGTCGTTTATAGCTGCATACCTCGCATTGAGGGTCTTTACGGGTAATGCAGTGAGGAGCGGTTTACTGATTACGGCTCACGGCTCACTCCTCACTGTATCCTTCTTTGCGCTTTTTACGCTCCTTTGCGGCTATATTTTAGAAGACTTTAGTTGGTGGCTAAACTGTCAAGAAAAATGTTATAAGTACGCCTAAATTTGCTCTTGACATGCCCTGGGTTAGAATGATAATTTAATTTATCTTCACCTTAAAAAGGTTAGCTGGTCTTGAAGAAGGAGAGAGATGATGGTTCCGACAGCGCATTTTCCCGGTAATATCATATTCTACCTGATATTCTTGGGTGGTCTGGGTGTATTTAGTTACCTGATCTATACCCGGATAAGGCTCTTGCTTTTTACCCAGAAAGAAGACCGTTTAAGTCAGATCGGCGAGAGAATAAAATCCATCCTGGTATTTGTCTTTGGCCAGCGGAGGCTACTTAATGAACCCTTCCCTGGGGTGATTCACCTGCTGATCTTTTATGGGTTTATAGCCTTCTCGTTAGGCACTATTACCATAATCGGAGAGGGGTGGTATCCAGGTTTTTCACTGCCCTTTATGGATAGCCCCCTGGGAAATATTTATCTTTTGGTCAAAGATAGCTTTGCCTTATTGGTAATTATTGCTATAGTACTGGCTGCTTATCGCCGCTGGATTGTCCGGCCTGCCCGCCTGGAGCCCTCTCTGGATGCTGCCCTATGCTTGCTCTTTATCTTTTTTCTGATGGTAACTGATCTGTCTATTGTAGCTGGCCGGATTGGCCTGGGTACAGAAAGCTCCGGCTTATGGACCCCCGCTGCCCTGACTATCTCTCAGATAATAGCAGGATCAGGGGCTACAGAGGCTGGCTTCCGCACTCTATACCAGGTGGGCTGGTGGGGCCATGTCTTGTTCCTCTTAAGTTTTCTGATCTATCTGCCCCTGTCCAAGCATTTCCATGTTATTACTGCTATCCCTAATGTATTCCTTAGGTATTTGGGCCCCCGCGGCGCCCTCACCAAACTAAATCTGGAAGACGAGTCAGCGGAAACTTTCGGTGTCTGTAAGGTCGAGGAGTTTACCTGGAAACAGTGTTTCGATTTTTATACCTGTACCGAATGTGGCCGTTGTTCAGATAATTGTCCGGCTTACCGTAGCGATAAGCCTTTACATCCCAAGATGATGACCGTTAACCTGAGGCACCATTTATTAGATAAAGCTCCTTTCTTGCTCAGTAAGAATAGCAATACGGCTGTCACGGATAGCGGTAATGGCCAGGAATGGAATGGGGCAGCTATGGTAGGTGCGGTAGTTGGGGATGATGAGCTCTGGGCTTGCACTACTTGCAGGAATTGCGAAGAACAATGCCCGGTGTTCATTGAGTATGTGCAACGTATTGTAGATATGCGGCGTTACCTGGTATTAATGGAGAGCAGGTTCCCGGCTGAGTTAACCGCTACCTTCAAAAATATGGAAAACCAGAGTAATCCGTGGGGTTTGGGTTATACTAATCGGGCTGATTGGGCTGAAGGGCTGAATATAAAACTAATGCCTGAAGTAGGCGAGGCAGATATCCTATATTATGTAGGCTGTGCTGGTTCTTATGATGACCGGAATAAAAAAGTAACCTTATCTTTGGTTAATATTTTAAAGTCGTTGGGGATAGATTTTGCTATCCTGGGGATAGAAGAGAAGTGCTGTGGAGATGCCGCCAGGCGCATAGGGAATGAGTATCTGTTTCAAACGTTGGCCCAGGAAAATATCGAGGTCTTGAAAAATTATAAATTTAAAAAGATCCTGACGGCCTGTCCCCATTGCTACAATACCTTAAAGAATGAATATCCCCAGTTTGGTGGTAACTTCCAGGTTGTCCACCATAGCGAATTCTTGATTGATCTCCTGGATAAAGGTATGCTCAAACCAGCCCGGAGTTTTGATATGACTATCACCTATCATGACTCCTGTTATCTAGGCCGATATAATGATATCTACGATGCCCAGAGAAGGATACTGAGCGCTATCCCCGGTGTTAAGTTAGTAGAGATGGAAAGGAATAAGGCCAGGAGCATCTGTTGTGGTGCCGGGGGAGGTAGGATGTGGATGGAAGAACACCTGGGCAAGAGGATTAATGTGATGCGTACCGAAGAAGCCCTGAAAGTCAACCCCAATACTATCGGTACCGCTTGCCCCTATTGCTTGACTATGCTCGAAGATGGTCTGAAGGCTAAAGATATGGAAGAGGCGGTTAAGACTATGGATTTAGCAGAGCTTTTAAACAATGCCCTTTGAGGAGGTGTGGACTGATGAAGCTTATAGCCTGTATAAAGGAAGTTCCTGATACTGCTACCCAGATCAAGATCAACCCAGCAGGTACTGAGATTATTAAAGATGGGGTAGAATTTATTGTGAATCCTTATGATGAGTATGCGGTGGAAGAATGCTTACGGATTAAAGAGAAGTTTGGCGAGGGCGAGGTCATAGCGGTTTGTATGGGGCCAACCCGGGCTACTGAGGCTATCAGGAAATGTCTGGCCATGGGAGTTGACCGGGCAGTCCATCTCTGTGACCCTGCTTTCGAAAAGTCCGACACCTATGCCACGGCTAAAGCCCTGGCTAAGGCCATTGAAAAGACCGGTTTTGATTTAATACTCTGCGGTAAGCAGGCCGTTGATGGAGATGGTTGTCAGGTTGGAGCGCAAATAGCAGAGCTGCTGGGAATACCTGGCGTACCCCTAATAATCAAATTAGAGATCTCCACGGATAAAAAAACCGCTATTGCCCATCGCCAGGTAGAAGGCGCTACCGAGGTGGTAGAGGTAAAATTACCGGCCCTATTCACTTGCCAAAAGGGACTCAATGAAGCCCGCTACCCTTCCCTTAAGGGGATCATGGGGGCAAAAAAGAAAGAGATCAAGTTCTTTACCCCGGCTGATCTGGGAGAAGCCCCGGGCAGTTTTGGTGAGGCCGGCTCTCTTGCCAGGATGGTTAAGCTATCCCTCCCTCCCACCAGGCAAGGGGGGCGCAAAATGGAAGGGGAGCCAGAGGAGATTTCTAAGGAATTGGTCAAGTCCTTGATGGAACAGGATAAAGTTATATAGTTAGTAGCCAGCGGTCAGCATTTTCCGTAAGGAGTAAGGCGTGAGGCGTAAGGAGATTTTCCCCTAACGCCTTACCCCCTTACGCTCTCACGAAATAAACTGAAGGCTGACTTCTGATAGCTGAAAACTTAATAAGGAGAGGATCGGGAAAATGGCTAAAGGTATCTGGATCTATGCTGATCATGCGGAAGGGAAGCTGAGGAAAGTAAGCTTAGAGATCTTGAGTGAAGCCAGGAGACTAGCTGATAAGGCAGGGGAAGAAGTTGCGGCTGTGCTTCTAGGCAGTGGTGTTGCTGGATTGGCCCAAACCCTGGGCTATTATGGAGCGGATAAAGTCTATCTGGCCGAACATGATATCCTCAAGGACTACCGTGTTGAGCCTTATTCTAAAGTTATAGCAGACCTTATCTCACAAAATCAGCCCTCTATCTTTCTCTTAGGGGCTAATATAAATGGTCGGGACCTGGCCCCTCGGGTAGCTGCCCGGGTAAAGACTGGCTTAGCGGGGGATTGTACCACTCTCTGTATTAACGACCAGGGGCTGTTGCAAATAAATCGCCCGGTATATGCGGGCAAGGCCTATGTAGATGTGGTATGTCCGGAAGCACGGCCCCAGATGGCCACTATCCGGCCCAATGTCATGCCCTTGAATGCCCCAGATGAAGCCCATAAAGCTGAAGTTATAAACATTACTCCACAGGTAGCAGATATGGCCATTGGGGTACAAATAAAAGAGATAGTTAAAGATGTCTCGGGCATGGTGGACCTTACTGAAGCGGATACAATTATCTCTGGTGGCCGGGGGATGAAAGGCGCAGAAAATTTTGCCATATTAGAAGAGCTGGCTGTCCTCCTGAAGGCAGCGGTAGGGGCATCCAGGGCGGCGGTAGATTCTGGCTGGCGAGACCAGCGCTTCCAGGTAGGGCAAACCGGCCGGGTTGTCTCACCTAAATTGTATATTGCCTGTGGTATCTCTGGTGCCATCCAGCACCTGGCAGGGATGAGGACTTCCAAGGTCATTGTGGCTATCAATAAAGATACAGAAGCCCCGATCTTTAATATAGCGAACTATAGCATTGTGGGTGATCTATTTAAGGTTGTTCCTGTACTCACCAAGGAATTTAAAGAAAAACTTAGCGGCTGAGGTGGCCTTGCCAGCTCTTTTACCGCAGAGGCGCAAAGGACGCAAAAGAATGTAAGCGTGTGTCCGTTGTTAGATGCCGTTATTATTGCTAACGGTCCCGGACATATAAGTCTCATAGACTAGTTCACTAAAGGATTCTTGATTAGGTGGGTCTCTTGAAGGTTTCTTTGCCCAGAGGCCGAGGTGTTCAAGAATCTGCTGTATAACCAGAGGGTCTGTAATGAAACTGATGATTTTCATTTCTCCGCCGCAACGGGGACAACATAAGGGGTCAACCCTTCGGGATCGAGCCCCTTCGGCAAGCTCAGGGCAGGCCCTCAAGAGCTTGCCCTGAGTGAAAGGAAGGGGCGAAGCCTTATAGATCTTTTTGATATACTCACGCCATTCCTCTCATCTTTAAGCATCTTGAATAGGCTCGCACGGAATATCTCCTCAAGAGGATTCAAATAAATATCCTTCATATACTGTTTATAACAAATGTAGCATTGAACTGGCACATTAGAATTCTCCCGAATACGTTCGAGAACCTGATAGCCATCGAGTCCTGGCATCCTGATATCTAAGAGAGCCAGGTCCGGCTCCTTTTTCGCTAGCGTTTCCCTTTTCATCTCTGATTTCCTTCTGATCCCCTCGCCTATTTCTTACCTGCCAAAACGTCATGCAACGTCTTTTCCATCTGGCCAACGTTATATGGCTTGGCGACAACAGCGCTGAAGCCATATTTCTTGTATTCAGACATGATGGGGTCGGTGGCATAACCGCTGGAAACAATCACCTTAGCTTCGGGGTCTATTTCGAGCAGCTTTTTAACGGTTTCCGCACCTCCCATCCCCCCGGGCACGGTCAGGTCCAGAATAACGGCATCAAACGGCTGTCCCGACTCCCTGACTTTCCGGTACAGTTCAACTGCTTCGGCACCATCTTTGGTGAGATCGACCTCATATCCAGCACCGGTCAGTATCCCGCTGAGAAGCAACCGGATAATCTCTTCATCATCCATCACCAGAATCCTGCCTTTACCGCGTATAGGTTTTTCTTGCGCCGGTTTCTTTTGTACCGGTGCCGGTTTGCGGGAAGCTGGAAGATAGATATGGAAGGTTGTGCCCACGTTCTGAGTGGACTCGGCAGTGATATAGCCACCGTGATTGTTGATAATAGAATAGGCTGTGGCTAAGCCCAGGCCGCTGCCTTTCTGTTTGGTGGTATAATATGGCTCGAACAGCCTTTCGAGCTGCGCTTTGGACATGCCAATCCCTTCATCTTTTAGGTCTATCTGCACGTAGTTGTCTTTGGGCAGTGGCAGGGCTCCCATTCTCTGGATTGCCGTGTTCCTGGCCCTGATATTCAGTGTTCCTCCGACGGGCATGGCTTCATCGGCATTGATAACTATATTCTGGAGGACCTGGCTCATCTGCCCCTCGTCAACCTCTACCGCCCACAGGTCTTCCGGCAGGGATAACTCAAGCTTCACATTCGAACCACTCAGGGCGAAGACGGCTGTTTCCTTGATCAGTTTGGAGATGGCACCAGTTTTTTTAATCGGTGCCCCGCCTTTGGAGAAGGTCAATAGTTGCTGGGTTAAATCCTTGGCTCTTACCGATGCTTTTTCCGCTTCGTCCAGCCTTTCGAAAGCCTTGCCCTGGGGCTCCACGTACCTCTTGGCCAGTCCGATATTACCCATAATTGCGGTGAGAAAGTTATTGAAATCGTGGGCAATGCCGCCGGCCAGGATGCCTATTGATTCCAGCTTGGCAACCTTTAACTGCTCCTCCTGCAGTCTCCGTAATTCGGTAATATCGCGGAAGACCAGCACCACGCCGAGCATCCTGCCCAGTTCGTCATGAATGGGGGCGCCACTGTCGGCAATCACCCTCTCCGTGCCGTCTCTCGATATCAGCAGTGCATGGTTAACCAGACCGATAACTCTACCCGTCTTGACCACGTTTTCGATAGGATCGGGAATCGGCTGGCGGTTTCTTTCATCGATTATATAGAAGACCTCCCTGATAGACCGACCCAGCGCTTCCTTTTGCGTCCACCCGGTTAGTGCCTCCGCGACTCTGCTGAGCAGCACCACTTTTCCTGCCAAATCGGTGGCGATTATGCCGTCTCCGGTGCTGCGCATGGTCACATCAAGGCGTTCTTTTTCCTCGGCCAGTTCATGCTCTGTCCACAGCCGCCGGATAGACAGACCAATCTGAGGAGCCACGTCTTCCAGCGCGTTGACCAGATCAAGAGGCACCATATCCGTCCTTTTATCAGCTATATGAATCAGCCCCAGTATTTTATCTCCCAGCCGGATCGGCACCAGCGCCACGGATTCATAGCCATGCTCGTTACATACATTCCTCGTGGAACCCTTTTCTTCTTCTGAGACTGTAGCTAGAAAGGCCGTAGTACCGTTCATGTAGAACGAGCCGTCTTCGGTGTAATATGGCAGGCAGGGGTCAGTGTCCCCCTTGATAACATTGATGCACATGCAGTGGTCCGACTTTATGGAAAGAGGGCTCTCCGATTCGTAGAATTCACGGCTGAAGCCCTCGTAGGCCTGATAAGGAATGTTACCTTCACTGTCCAGGACACGAATGCCCACGGCATCACAGCCAGCATAGTCTCGTATTACCCGTACGAATTCCTTGAGGGTAGGACTAAGCTGTCGGCCAAGGTTGGAAATCTCCAGCAGTCTCCGGGTAAATTCACGCACTTTTTCTTTCTGCTTGCGCTCGGTGATGTCGTGTATAAATACAAACATCCTCTCGCCACCAATCTCAAGATAGTTACCACTGACCTCAACATCAACAATTCTGCCATCTTTACACCTGTGGCGGGTTTCAAAGCGGTCTCCGCCAACCTTACTTATCTTGGTGACGTGCGCTACCGTTTCTTCGGGTTTCTCAATCGCCTCGATGTCAAGAATTCTTATCTCTAGTAATTCATCGCGGCTGTAACCTACGAGTTGACAGTAGGCGTCATTCACGTCTAATAACCGCCCCTGCATATCCACGAGCCAGAAGCCATCCATGGCCGTCTGGATAATCGTCTGGTATTCTCGCTCTTTCCTTTCGCGTTCTCCCTCAAGTCGCTTGCGCTCGGTGATGTTATCAAAGACAACCACAAAATAGTCTTTCCGCGGGCTGTATACGAAGATAGTCAACCATATATCCAGGGGTTTAAAAAATACCTCAAAAGCAGTGGGTTTACCAGTGGAAGCAACTTCCCCGTAGATAGGGATTATTTCAGAGTTTAAATCTTTAATGCTCGGTATAGCTTCGGTGACTCTTTTGCCAATAACATCCTCTTTTCTCAATCCAGTTAGTTTTTCAAAAGCATCGTTGACGTCCAAATAGATAAAATCTACTGGCTTATTCTCCTCATCAACCAGCATCTTACAGTAAGCAAAACCATTGAGCATGTTCTCAAAAAGAGAGCGGTATTTCTCTTCTGATTCTCGTAATTTCTGCTCTGTCTGCTTGCGTTCTGTGATGTCATGATAGAGCACCTGAAACTGTGTCTCTCCGTTCCACAGCACTTCCTTGCGGAAGACCTCAAGGTGGTGGATTTCGCCATTATTGCGCACAATGCTTATTTCATAATCGGATGGAACATACTCGCCCCGCCGTCTCTTCTCTTTTCTCAACTGGTGTTCGGCGTAGCTTTCAGGAGTATAACGCTCTTTCACAGGTGCGGTTTTGAGTTCCTCGATGCTGCTATAGCCGTAAATATCCAGGATAGCCTTATTGGCATAAAGAAGTTCTCCGTCGGCAGTGACAATACGAATCCCCAGCGGGGAATCATCCAGGGAACGGCGGAAGTTCTCCTTAGTTCTACGCAGTGCTTCCTCCGCCTGATTGTGCTCGGTGCTTTCCATCAGTTGCCATTGATCCTGCCGTCTGATGAGGGCAAACTGGTGGTTGCTGACCACATCGATGATTTCTGCAGCACCGCAGCGGTCAAGGGAATAAGTGCAGATGGTTATCATGCGATAACTAGCGATGACACTGTTTAGCTTTTCCTCATATTCAGTGAAGCTCTTCCAATCGTTCTTCTCCAGCCAGGCGGTATTGCCGGTCACTCTGAGGCCGTCGTAGCCCTGTTTCAGGGCATGGTCAAGCTTGTCAATCCAGCCGTTAAGCACCTTTTGCAGGTCAAAAACGCCGCCTTTGAGGTACCACTGGTCGTGGGGAACAATCTCTATCTGTCCCTTCTCTAAATAGCGGTCAAAATCAGGCATGGCTTTTCTCATCGCTTCTCTGGCGTGCTCTTCCACCAGCGGCTCGGCAGTGACCCACATGCAGAACTCGTTACCCTCCAGACCAGCCTTGAAGTAAGGAACCAGTATGTCAGTCAAGTCTTTAGGTGTTTCATAGAACTGGCAGAAGTGCGTACCCCCGGGGACATCGCCTCTAATATCAATTCCAGATTTCCTATTATCGCCTGCCATCCTTATCACCTCCAGCCGCAGATTCTTGGAAGTAGAAGTGCTATCTTGTTCTTTATAGAATCTTCGTTTTATATGTTTTCTCTAAGTATAAACTAATTTAAAGGGTACCAGACACCGCCATTTACGAACGTTTCACAAAGCGGTTTCGGTGCCCTTTATTCATTCCCTCACCTGCCCTTAGACCTTTAGAGTCCAGAATCGCTAATCTAGCTCAACCGCGAATATATCGGTTTATCCCGGGTCTGCACGCGGCTTTAAGCCTTCCTCCTTGAATGAGTTGCGTGCAAAAAACTGCTAACAGCAACGGTAATATCCGAGTCATCGGTTGGTTAATAGGAAATCGCTTTTTAAACCGGTATAAATATTAAAACAAAATACTACAAAAGGTCAACTATTTTTTCCATGTTCTTCTACAGATAGATTCGCTACGCTCACTACAGGCTTATCACCTGGTTTTGGCATCTTTTTCTCCCTCCTTTTTCTAACAGGTATCATTTCCTGGGAGCGGCACCACAGTATTCAGGTCTTTGGAGGGCGACGTGATAAGCCTGGGCATTTAAGAATAGTGACTTCCGGTAAAGTCATAATTAGTTTCCATCCATAAATGGCTCTTTTCCACAATATCTGCTTCAATCTGCGGGATTATTTGTGCGACCTACTAAAGTACGCCTCCGCATAATCCATTGATTTCCTTAACCTTGCGGAAAATTCTTCATTTCTGGATTGGAAACTACCTAGTGCCCCAATTTCATTTCTGGATGGGCACTAATTAGAAGACCGTAATTTAGCTTGACCACGGTAACGTCAAAGTGATCCTGAGCAGCCCCTGTAACTCAACCCTTCAGGGTTGATCTGTCAAGGCTAAAGCCTTGAGTTACCCAATCGACTTCTAAGATGACTTCGACGTGGCCCTGTTAGCTTGACTTTGTCACATTTAAAAAATTATGAAATTGAGGTATATTATCTAACTCAACATTGTCACATTTAAAATTCCTTTTTTGTAGGCATGGATTTATCCGTTCATTAAAAAGCACGAATAATATTTGTGCCACAATTTAAGGTAGCATTATCAAATAGTTTCGTAGTATGTGACAATGTTAAGGTAAATAGGAGTGGATTATGCTTTATCATGATGTGGTCGTGATAGGTGCGGGGCTAGCGGGCATGCGGGCTGCTGTTGAGGCTACCAGGCAAGCCGATGTAGCAATAATAACCAGAGTTTATCCCACGCGCTCCCACTCTGGCGCTGCCCAGGGGGGAATTAATGCAGTACTGAACCCTGAAGACTCCATTGAATCCCACATTTATGATACTATTAAGGGAGGCGATTATTTAGGCGATCAAGAAGCGATCGAGATTTTCTGCCAGGAAGCCCCCCAGGACATCTATCAGTTGGAACATATGGGGGTTAATTTCTCCCGTACCTCTGAAGGACGGCTGGCCCAGCGGGAGCTGGCCGGCGCTAGCTTCCCTCGGGCCTGTTATGCCGCTGACCTGACCGGACATAAGCTCCTTCACCTGCTCTACGAGCAGCTCCTCAAAAGCCCGGTACGGGTATATAACGAATGGAGCGTGGTTGGTTTATTAGTTAATGATGGAATTTGTCTGGGCATAATCGCATACGACCTTACCCGGGGAATGCTAGAAGTCATAAAGGCGCAGAGTGTTATCCTGGCTACTGGTGGCTATGGGCGTACCTATGCCCGGACAACTAATGCCCTGATAAATACTGGTGATGGCATGGCTCTGGCCTTGAGGGAAGGCGTACCCCTATCTGATATGGAATGTGTCCAGTTCCATCCTACTACCCTTTTCGGGACCAATATCCTGGTCTCGGAAGCGGTCAGAGGCGAAGGGGGGTATCTGTTTAATAATCAAGGGGAGCGCTTTATGGAACGCTATGTCCCAGGGAAGATGGAGTTGGCGCCTAGAGACATTGTGTCCCGCTGCATCCAACTGGAAATAAAGGAAGGCCGGGGATTTCAGGATGAATATGTCCATCTGGATGTTAGCCATTTTGGCCCGAAAAAGATCGAGGAGAAGATACCCCAGGTAAAAGAGTTAGCACAGAGATTTGCCGGGGTGGATATTTCCCGGGAGCCCATGCCCGTTCAGCCCGCCCAACACTACTCTATGGGTGGCATCAGGACAAATATCTGGGGAGAGACTAATATTGCAGGACTCTTTGCTGCGGGCGAGTGCGCATGTGTGAGTATCCATGGCGCTAATCGCCTGGGTGGAAACTCTTTAATGGAGACCATTGTCTTTGGCCGTCGAGCTGGGCTGAAGGCCCGGGAATATGCCTTACAGTCCCCTGATAGGTCGTTACCAACAAGCCTGATAAAGACCAGGATAGCATCTACAAAGGAGATATGGGGGCGAGAAGGCAAAGAGAACCTTTATGAGCTGAAAAAGACCCTGGGAAAGACTATGACCGAGAAGGTCGGGGTATTTCGCCATGGCCCAGAGATGCAAGCGGCCTTAGAGACTATAAAGGAACTACAGGAAAGGTATAAGGCGATTAATATTCACGATAGAAGAAAAGTTTATAATTGCAATTTTTTGGCAGCTATAGAGCTAGGGTATTTATTGGAGCTAGCGGAGACCATTGCCAGGGGTGCCTTGCTACGGAAGGAGAGTAGAGGGGCCCATGATCGGAGCGATTATCCTCAGCGGGATGATACCAATTTCTTGAAACATATCCTGGCCTACAAAACACGGGACGGAATACGTCAAGAATTGCAAGGGGTCTCCCTTACGCGCTACAGGCCAGAAAAGCGGGGATATTGATGAAAGACAAGCGTTCACCGCAGAGGCGCAGAGAAGACTATTGGTGGTCCGGTTTAGGGTTATTCTCTGCGTCTCTGCGGTAAAAAATAATTTCATTGCCTAAAAATGTTAACTACTTTTTAGGAGAAATGAAGGATGCTTGAAGGTTTAGGAAAATTGTACTTGGTGAAAGGCTTCGATGAAAGGAGAGCAAGAATTTTCAATTCGGGTTTGGCGCTTTGATCCGGAGGGAAGTGAGAGTCCATTTTTTCAGGAATATCGCCTGTCTATGGATCAGAGTTCTACGGTACTGGATGCCTTAGTAAAGATAAAAG
>Ga0156295_1318_pt1 | contig 16179 bp, 12 predicted proteins | sample RifCSPlowO2_12_FD_107943 | JGI IMG/M metagenome (GOLD analysis project Ga0156295, IMG submission 107943) | Nitrospinae bacterium RIFCSPLOWO2_12_FULL_45_22 | reverse complement strand
GCCACCGATGGAGGGATATAGCATATCAGGGTGGGTCATACCAGATTGACATGCGTTCAGCATCACCACTGGAATGCCTTTACCTGAGAGCAGATTGCCAAGTTCTGATCCAGAGACAAAACGGCTTCCGCCACCGGCTTTTTCAAATACAAGTTGTCCTGGTGACCCTTGCTCTAACAGGAAGGTAAGGTGGTCTATGCTTCCGGGATGTGGGAATACGCCATGTCCGTCAAAGTGTAAGATATGATAAAAATTTGGTTTGTCTGCCAGTACCTTTTGTAACTGCTCATAAGTTGGCGGACGCAGAACATCGCATTGAATGCGATCTCGGTGTGGTCGAAATATCTCCATCAGAGGCCGGGCCACCGATTGAAAAGGAACATCTTCCTCGCCACCCGGGCGAGAGATAACCATCAGAATATTGATCTTAGGTGTATCCGTGGGTATGGGTTTAAGATGAACGCCAGCTCCAGGATGACTCCGCACAAATCCGCTTACTTTTTGCACAAGGTATACATAGGCAGGGTCATACATGAATTCCCATGGCAGGGACCAGCCAGCGGGGTGGTCGGCCTGGATAATGATGTGGCAATCGGCTGGATTTTCCATAGCACGGTCATAGAACCTGATGGCAGATTGACTTTTATCCTTCTCATTGCGGAAGATTGCAGCAAATAGTTTCTCACCCTGGTCAGAAATGACTTTTTCAGCACGCTTTGCACGGTCTTGGAAGGCGCCGTAGGGATAAGTAAGATACTCTTCAAGATACCACTGGAGAAGCTCCCGATCTTCCTTTGGAAGGCTGAAAGTGAACGGGAACTTGTCTGTCTCTTGTATGCCAGGTTCAGAACGATAACCAACTTGACAGGTAGGATTATTGCTATGATAATATTGCACAATCAATTCGTTCATAATAGACTTCCTACATTCGTATCCACTAAAAACATTATCTCCACTCCAAAGCCTTGTGTTGTAGCACAACAGAAGTAAATTTCTCTCTTATCTCTGATAGTCCACCTTCCCAGTCGAACTTGAATTTCTTCCTCACAGTTTCTCTTTTTTGATATTTGCTTAGCAGAAAGTCCACATAATCTAAAACCTCTCCCCTCAAATCATCGGGAAGCTTCTGTATTTTTACCTCTATTTCCTTTTCATGCATGAGTTTACCTCCTTTTATTATATTCTTTATCTATTAGCTATTAAAGGATGTCGCCTAACTCGATAGCATAGGAATTTTCATTTTATTAATGCGGTTTTGGGGTAGTCGCAGGCTTTAGCCTGCGTTAATTAAATATTGTCAATTCATTTAGAACATGGATATAACGGATAGTTGGGATTAACACAGATAAAAAATTTAAGCAAACCTGTAGTGAGCGAAGCGAATCTATCCGTTAAATCTGTGTTATCCGTGTCCCATTTAATTTCTTCTCCGCGTCTCTGCGGTGATATTAATTCCCCACAAGATATTGAGCAATTACAGGGTTAAAATGTCCAACGGCCTTTTTATCTTGCCTAATGACTTGCTGCTTACCTGGGTATATATTTCTGTCGTCGTTGTTCGCGCCAACAATCCTTCTATTTTCGCCAGCAGCCGGGGTCTTCAGCCATAAGGTCTCCGGTATAAGTATAGGCCCTTCTGCGGCAGCCCCCGCAGATATACTTGTATTCGCAATCGCCACATTTACCTTTCAGCTTCTCTCTATCCCGCAAGAGGTTAAGCACATCGGAATCCCGCCATATGGTGCCTAGTTTTTCTTTCCTCAGGTCCCCTATTTCCAGGGTAGTTATATCGCCTGCCGTCACTTTACCAGTGGCGTTTATACAGTACTGGTATATTCCGTTAGGGCAGCCCACACAAAAATCAAATACATCCACCGGTTTATTGGGATCAATACATATCTTCTGGGCATGCTCATCTTCGGTTATGATATAGCGGTTTTCAAAGATTATCCGTTTTGCCCCATAGAGCCTTCGGGCTTCCATCAGATAGCGCTGCAAATCCCTGGTCTGGTCCTGGGTGAGGCCCCAGCCCTTTTCCTGCATCCCTCTACCCAGGGGGAGGAATTCTACCACGGAAAAGTCTACCCCTAGCTCCATAGCTAGTTTTACCATCCCGGATACTTCTTTATAGTTGCGTTGAGAGACAGTAGCAATCATTATTACCCTGGGGATGCCGGCAACCTTACCGGCCTTTAACCCTTCTATAGCCTTTTCAAAACTACCCTTTCCCCGATTCCAGTCATGGGTATCTTGCAAGCCATCCACACTGATCTTTATCTGCGATAGACCAGCCTGGGCTAACCGCTCTATATAGTATCGGTCAAGGGCCTGGCCGTTCGTATTGATAGCGACGCTCATATATCTAGAGCTATGTTGCACGATCTCAGACAGGTCTTTTCTTAAGGTAGGCTCACCACCGCCAAAGACAATGGCCTGGGTGCCGGCCTCGGCAATATTATCTATAATATGGAGTGCCTCAGCCGTGGAGAGCTCGCTTTCCACGGGCTTGCTGGAATCGGCAAAACAGTATTTGCAGCGCAGGTCACATTCCTCTGTGAGGCTGAACCAGGCAAAGAGGGGTTTAGATTCCTGCACCACCTTTTTGAACTTTTCTCTGGTAGTGTCCAATATATTTTGGGGTGACAGGTCTGGTACTGTTTGGCTATTCTCTAATAATAACGGCATTGGTCCGGCTCCCTGTGCAGAGCAAGCTCTGCCACTACATTAACTCTTGAGGGTGACTACTAACTGATAGGATTCTAGGAGCTGTTTCAGGTACTCTATCTTTTCATCAGGTATTTGAGGTTTTCCTTCATAAGGATATTTCTTCCCGCCCGCGCTATATTTTAATTCGCCAAACCGATGGTAAGGCAGGAGGGATACTTTATCCACGGCTTTTCCTAGCCCCAGGATAAAGCTGGCCATCTGCCGGAAATGCTCGTCGGTATCATTGAAATCCGGTATGACCGGGCAGCGGACCCAGATCCTGGTCTTTGACCGGCTAGCGGCCTTCTCCAGATTAGCCAGGATTTGGCGGTTAGAGACCTTTACTTCTCGCTGATGGAGCTCATCATCCATATGCTTAATATCGTAGAGCACTAAATCGGTATATTCTAAAATTTTCTCCAATATCTCCCAGTCCGTATACCCGCTGGTATCCAATACCGTATGTAATCCCTTTTGTTTAGCCTCTCTAAGTAGATCGAGGGCGAATTGCCATTGGGACAACGGCTCACCACCGGACAGGGTCATACCGCCACTGTTGTCGGTATAGAAATGGAGATCCCTCAAGACTTCTTCAATAACCTCGTCTACGGAAAGGTATTTACCCATTACCTCTATGGCGCCAGCCGGGCAGGCCTCAGCACATTGCAGACATTGGTCACACTTTTCCCAATGGATAGTTCTCTGCACATGGTCTTCGGCAGCGATAGCACACTGGGGGCAGGTCTTGATACACTTCCCGCACTTGATACATTTGATATCGCGGGTAATAATCTCTGGGAGGAGTCTTAGTGATTCCGGGTTAGCACACCAGCTACACCTCAAGGGGCAGCCTTTCAGAAAGACAGTAGTCCTTATACCCGGGCCATCATGGATAGAGAAGCGCTGGATATTGAATACATAACCTTTGCGTTGATAATCAGTCATTTCAGCTATTTTCTACCGGGATTTGCAATGTAGCGTGCGAGCTTGCTCGCATTATGAAAGCAAGCTTTCACGCTACATCTCTTTATTATGAACCAGGGAGCAGGGAGCAGCATTATTTAAAGATCATAAATCTGAGCCCCGATCCCTGGCCCCGGGTACTGACTTTTTAGGCGAAGGTCTGTTCTGTCCGGGCAATGACATGGTCTTGTACCTCCGTTGGCAAGTCAACAAAATAGGCACTATAGCCCGCTACCCTCACCATCAGGTCTTGGTGTTTCTCGGGATGGAGCTGGGCCTCTTTTAGCAGCTCGTTATTAACCACATTGAACTGGACATGGTAAGAATTCCTCCCCTCGTACCATTGTCGGAGATAGTGGAAAAAGAGCTCCCGGTTATCCCCTTCCAGGAACATGGGCATGAACCGCTGGTTCAACAAGTCATTCATCATAAAAGGTATTTTTCTGATGGAGTTAAGAACCGCTGTAGGCCCCTTGGTATCTCTGCCCGCACAAGGTGCCAGGCTAGAGTCCGCCCCCGGTTCACTGGCCCGGCGTCCATCCGGAGTAGCATACACCCCCCGGGGAAGGGCCATGGGAGAAATACCGGTACTTCCGTCATATGCCCAGGATTTGCCCCAGGCATCCTTGACCCGGGCCGTTGCCGCTAAGACCTCTTTGCGGGCAAAGACGGCCCAGTTATCGGCATAGTCATCATCATTACCGTATTTAGGGGCCCGCAGGAAGAGCTGTCGCAACTCTTCTCTACCTTCCCAATTTGCTTCCAGGGCCTCCAGCAACTCATCCCAACTAACCTTCTTATCCTCATAAATAAGTTTCTGGACAGCCGCCAGAGAATCGGCCAGGGTGCTGAATTCCGCCCCCGCGAGGCAGGGCCAGCTATTATACTTACGGCTCATCTCGTTTACATCTATACCCATATCTGGACAATCATCTAATAGGAACGAGGTGGCTGGCATAGGGAATCGCTCGATCAACACTGTAAATCCCAGATCATGAGACAGGGCATAGCGTCTAACCATAGTTTCCTGCTGAATACCAACGGCCTTGAGCAGGTCATGGGCATCCTTAAAGCTCCGGGGGTCAGGGGTATCAGCCCCTACTTTAAGCCCACTGATCTTGTCCACCCCTTGCCAGAGGGCCAACTCCAACGACTTCATCGGCGTATAGATACCAGCGACTCCGTAGGCCCCGGCATTCAAGGACTTGCCTGTAATAGTGGGGGCCATACAGCCGGCTACGGCAAATTTCTCGGTATCTTCGGCTGGATTTCCCTGGAGCAATGAGTAACGGCTGAACAGGTCTTCATTGAAGAAGGCCGGGTGTCCAGTGCCGGTACGACAAAGGTCAATGGCCCGTACCATAACATCAGGTGAAACCTTAGGGGAATAGCGGAAGGCGATAGGTGGCTGTGAGGTACGGACATTGGCGAGGGCCTCCATAATAACGCAGGTCAGATCATTGGAGGCATCTTTGCCATCAACAGTACCAGCAATATTGGCAGTATAGAAGATAGAGCCGCCGGCCCCTACAGTAAAGGTATCGGGTGCCTCGCAATGCATCCCGGTCTCTTCTACATTCAGCATCCAGCACTCTATCAGTTCCAGGGCCTCTGCCCGGCAGATACTGCCCTCCTCAATATCCTTTTTATAATAAGGGTACCAGATCTGGTCCAGCCTGCAGCCACTACCATTACTAGGGGCCTCGAGAAAGCGAAATACTACTTCGATTAGCCAATAGGCCTGAAGGGCCTCACGAAAGGTCCTGGGCGGATTAGCTGGCACCCAACGGCAGACCTCAGCAATCTCTTCCAACTCCTTCTTCCGCTTCTCATCCTTCTCTTTTTTGGCTAGTTCAGCGGCCAATTCTGCATATCGCTCTGCTAACCGCAGGATAGCTTTCCCGGCAATTATCATCGCCTCGTAGTTATGGCACCTCTTGATATACTCGACTGGGTTCATAGTCTCTGGCATGCAGGCTTTATGGCGGGCATAATTATTCTCTATACGCTTTATCCGGGCAGCAATCCCATCTTGCAATATTCCTTCCCAATCAGGGTTAGCCAGACCCCGAGGCGAGCGCCAGAAATTGGCATAACCGGCTGTCGAGTAAGGACCAATATCACAGAAGTTTTTGATATCCTCCGGTAAGACCTTCCGCACTGATGCCTCCAGGGTCTTGTCCTTCCAATACTCATAAATATCCCCTATTAATTCTTGCTTCTCCTCATCTGTAAGCATATGTTGATAGCCACCTTCAGTAACTGCCTGGGGCATATAGCTCACATCGGCCTCCGGATACCAACGTACCTCGTCCGGGGCGCTATTGGGGTTACCAACGATCAGGTCCTGGGGTTTTATATAGATAGGGAGCTCGTCGCAGAGTTTATAAAGTGCCGTTCCCCTCCGGATGGGCCAGGGTTGCCCCTCCGTCTCTTTATAGGACTTAGTGACGAGTCTGGCGCGGTCCATGTCTACCTTGACATCCTTCCTGAAGGTAGTAACACCCCGGCCCAGGCTTGACCAATCCCTTATTACGGCAGCTTTAGAGAATAAACCCTCTCGTAGTTTAGCCACCCTTAGTGTTGAACCGAATCCCCATTCATACGGCTTTGCCTTTACCGCTCGGTCAGCAAAGCTTATACTACCGGGTTTAGCTAATGCCTCCAAATCTTCTCTCCTGGGACTTACCATCTAAACCACCCCCCCTTTAATTTTTGCCATTGATGTCCTTTCTCTAAGTTTTAACTCCCTCTACCATACCCCCTATTTTCTGTCAAGCCTTTTTTTTCTGTATGGCCTCTGAAACACTCATGGCTCCAGTGAGTCAACATCATTATGTTTTGAATGATCATTGCGTAATGAGTGCAATATAAGGAGGTATGCACCGAAATGCTACTTCTTACTGCCGGGAACAGCATACATCGCCTTCTCGCGAAGCTCGATACCTGCCTCCTTAAGCGCCCTGGTCCCTGCTTTAAGGCGGAGAGCATATTGGGCTACCTGGCTGCCAACCGTCCTTATCAACATCATACCCAGTTGGTCTTCAGTGACTGCGATTCGTTTCCCTCTCACAAGGATGCCTAATCCTTCCCTGGTAGATACCGTGGATCCTCCATAGCCAACTATGGTGAAGCCTAAGCCGAGCAAAGTAATATTCATTGCCGCGAGAGCCGTATCTTCACCGGCATTCCGGTAAAACGCAACGGTTAGCGCCTGGGCCACCTTTCCCCTGAGGCGATAGTCATGGACGAATGTACGACAACGGTCCAGGAATGTCTTGAGCTGGGCAGGTATGGTAGCAATATATACTGGGGCACCCAGAATAAGACCATCACACTCTAAGAGCTTGCGGTGCAATACCTCCATATCATCCTTAATAGTGCAGTTATATTCCTTTATCGGAACCGGGATTATGTCACAACCCACCTCTTGCTGCACCTTATGCACCTTTCTCAAACAGCCCTCACAGCCAGTACAATAACCAATCTGATAGTCCTCCAGATGGATGACCTCTGTTTCCACAGGACCTTCCGCTTCAGCCATTCGCAACGCCTCATTTACAATAAATTGGGTATTCCCATTCTTTATAGGCGTGGCTACAATTCCCAGTATTTTCACTTTTAGATCCCTTATATCCACCTGTCACCTCCTTAGATCTACTCCTTACGGTCGGCCCGACAAGAAAACCGGGCTCCATCTTTTATCTATACAAAAAAAGATTCCTGTCATTTCCGGGGCCTTACCTTTATCAAAATCCTCCCGGAATTATAATAAAGGAATTTGATTCTGGGAACCAGAGAAAACTAAGCTTACACAGGTAATTTATTTTGTTTACAGTGATATTATTGCTAAATAAATCTGTATAAAGGTAATTGTTTAGGCAAAATTAGGATTTTAACCACGGATGAACACAGAGACGCAGATTAGGCCACCAAGGCACTAAGTCACTAAGGAAACGTAAAACGCAAAGCTAAAGGTGCAAAGCTGAGGAATAATTACCTTAATTTTACACTTTGCATTTTAAGCTTTGAGCTCCTTGGTGTCTTTGAGCCTTAGTGGCAGGGAAAGGTTAGCTATGTAATCCGTGTCTATCCGTGACAAATCTTTGGTATACTTTATTTGGCTAAACTGTTACGTATAAAGTCAAAAACTTAGTTCCAAATAATCTTTGACAAATGACTATCATGATGATATTAATCGGCCTTTATGCTGATTGAATCATTTTACAAAAGGAGGAATTTTACCAATGGAAAAACGAAATATTGAAGAGGCCCTTAAAGAACATTTGGAGAATATAGGATTGGGGTATGGCAGGTCTGATGCTATGATAGAATTGCTTAAATATAACCTTGCTCAGGACGAATTAGAAGTAATCTTAGGATTGCCTCCTAATTTGCCTCCCTTCGAAGTAGAAGAAATAGATATCATAGCCCGGAGGGCAGGTATAGAGCCTGAAAAAGCTGGTAAAGCCCTGGAAGGTCTGGCTAAAAAAGGCTTTGTTTATAAGGAGACCACTGGTTCCGGAAAACCCGGTTATGGTTTTATTCAATGGGGTTTTGGATTCCCTCAGATTTTCTTCTGGAAGGGTGAAAATACTTCATATGCGAAGAAAATGGCCGAGTTATGTGCGCAAAATTATAAAGAATCAAACTCTTTGGATAAGGCCCGCGGAACGGAGAACGCCAAAAGTTTTAGATATTTACCTATTGAAAAAGCCGTAGATTACACGCTCCAGGGAGTTCTTCCTTACGAACAAATGACCGGCATTATCGAGAGAGCAGAGGTAATTGCGGTTGTCCATTGCCCTTGCCGTATGCAGCGAGACTTATTGGGGAAAAGGGAATGCAATCACAGTTTGGAGAACTGTTTAAAATTCAATGATATGGCGAGGTTTGTCATAGAGAAGGGTATAGGAAGAGAAATTACCAATGAAGAGGCGGTTAAAATTATTAAGAAGACGGAGGAAGAAGGGCTGATCCATTTTGTGGATAATTGTCAGGATGATGTTCATCATAATTGCAACTGTTGTCCCTGTTGCTGCTGGAATATATATCCCATCAAGAGCAGAAAAGTGCCCAGGGATTTTATCATGGATACATATTTTCTTCGAATTACGGAAGACCAGGAATGCACAGGGTGTGGCCTATGTGTGGATGCTTGCCCTTTGGAGATAATTACCATGGAAGATGGTCATCCTGTAGCAGACCAGAGTGTCTGCATCGGTTGTGGAGTTTGCCTTTCCCCCTGTCTTAGTGGGGCAGCTAAATTAAAAAGAAGGGAGGATAAAAGGCCACCTTTTGCTACATTTCAGGAACTTCACCAGACACAAATTAAAGAAGTTATGCATCAGTAATAAACCAATCACATGGGTAATCTCGCCAGGGATTTGATTTTATTGGCGAATTTAGGGGGGTCCGTGTTTATCTGGATTTCTATGAGCATTCATTGGCCTTCTTTTATCATGCGGGATCCTTACCCCTGCTGTATGTTTTTCCTCGAAACGTCTCTCAGATAAAAAGCCCCTTGGAATAAGGATTTCAGGAGAGTATAATGCTACAAAGAATATACAACTCGCTCAATGGTCTAGATGATTTAACCAGCTACACATATTGAAGGAAGTAAGGAGGAAAGGAAAAATGGTGGAGGGAAATGATTTAAAAAAGATTACCCAGGAACAAGAAAGGTGGGAAAAGGAATATGGATTAAAAGATTCTTCTCCTATCAAGACTGACCTGGACATAGAGATCAAAGCTATCTATACCCCAGTTGATGTTAATTTGAGTGATTATTTAAAAGATATCGGCTTTCCGGGAGAATATCCCTTCACGCGGGGGCCTTACCCAGAAATGTCGCGGCATAAACCGTGGCGCTATAGTGTTTTTACCGGGTTTGATACTCCAGAAGATACCAACAGAAGGTGGAAATTTCTTTATAAGGCTGGCCAGCCCAGTTTCAGTATTGTTTATGACTTACCCAGTCATATGGGATTAGATTCTGACGATCCCCAGGCAGAGGATGATGTGGGCCGGGTAGGCATCCCCATCTGCACTACTAAAGATATTGAGATCCTCTTTGAAGACTTACCCATAGGAAAAGTTCCTTTCTATTCCAACATGGAGACCCTGGCCCCCTTGATAGTAGCTATGTACATAGCTGCTGCAGAAAAAAGGGGGGTGTCCCAAAAAGAACTCTCCGGCTCTATCTCCAACGACCCATTAAGTACGGCGGTATCAAAGAGCACCACAGTTTTTTCTTTACGACACAGCGTGCGCCTCGCGACTGATTTAATAGAATATGCCGCAAAACAATTACCTAAATTTTATCCCATCAATATCAAGGGAGTGAATATGAGTGAGGGCGGCGCCAATATGGCCCAAGAAGTAGGTTTTAGTTTCTCCAATGCCTTATGTTTCTTGAATGAAGCCTTGGAGAGAGGATTGAAGGTAGATGAGATTGCCCCAAAATTTACCTTTTTCTTTTCTACCACACCCCATATCTTCGAGGAAGTAGCAAAATATAGGGCCGCCAGACGTTTATGGGCAAAATTGCTACGCGATAGATATGGTGCTAAAAACCCGGCTTCTATGGCCCTAAAATTCACGGCCCTGGCCTGCCCCCTCTGGTTACAATTTGAGGAACCGGAGTTAAATCTAGTAAGGGCTGCCCTGGCAGGTCTCGCTCAAGCATTAGGCGGTGCTCAGGCAACTCCCCATCCCGGTTTTGATGAAGTGTTTGCTATCCCTGACCAAAAAAGTCAGAGCCTGGCATTAGGTACCCAACAGATACTGGCAGAGGAAACTAATATTACCAAAACGGTTGATCCTCTGGGCGGCTCATTTTATATTGAGTGGCTTACTAACCAGATGGAGCATAAAATAGTCAATGTTTTACAGGAGGTAGAAAATCAGGGCGGGGCGGCTGCAGCCATTGAATCGGGCTATATGAAGAGACAGATCCTCGAGTATTATCACCAGGTGGAGCGCGAGATAGCCAATGGCCAACGTGTTATTGTCCGGCGAAATAAATATCAAATAGAGGGCGAACGAGATCCAAGAGAAAGACTGACCATGCACAAACCCAATATGGAAGCAATAAACAAGCATATTGAACGTCTGAAAAGCCTTAAGGCCTCCAGAAGCCATGAGCAGGTAAAAGGATGCCTAACCAGATTAAAGGATGCCGCCAGAGAAAAAAAGAATTTGATGCCTTATCTCATTGATGCAGCCAAAACCTATGTCTCTATCGGCGAAATGACCAGAACCTTAAAGGAAGTATTTGGTGAATTTGTGCCCCCGGCTTTAATCTAATCAATAGGAGGGTCAAATGACTGGGAATAGGATCAGGGTATTGATGGCCAAGCCCGGCCTGGACGGACATGAGTTGGGCGCCATCGTGGTAGCGCGGGGGCTGAGTGAAGCGGGCCTGGAGGTAATATATACAGGTCTGCATCAAACTCCGGACCAAATTGTCTCTGCGGCTATCCAGGAAGATGTAAATGTGATAGGCGTAAGTATCTATTCTGGAGCCCACGTTGGTGCAATGCAGAAAATAATGGGACAATTGCGGGAAAGAGGGATGGAGCAAAGCTTTTTGGTGATCGTAGGAGGGCCGATTCCTTTAGAAGATGTCCCTCGATTGAAAGACATGGGTGTAGCGGAGGTCTTTTCTAGCCGCACACCGGTAAAGGAAATAGTAGATTTTATCCGGGAAAGGGCAGGCAGGCAGTAATTAATCAGGAGATGGGGAGTCCTACAGCAGGCATGTATGACTAAGGAAATTTTAAACTTTTTGGCCAAATCTTTTAGATAATCCTGAATCCAGAGCAAACCATCATGCCCCAAGGGGCACCACGAAGGATGAAAACTACCCCCTCACCCTAACCCTCTCCCCTGAGGGGAGAGGGTTAGGGTGAGGGGGATTTTCTGAGCAATATTAGAAAGGATTAAGGCTATGAAAATTAAAGTATTAGAGGATATCTTGGAGGCAAATGACCATATAGCTCTCCAGAATAGGAGTTTGTTTGATAAATCTAGAGTACTCGTTCTTAATCTGATGAGTGCTCCGGGATCAGGTAAAACCACCCTTTTAGAGACGACCATAAAAAGTTTAGGTAAAGAATATAAGATAGGCGTCATAGAAGGAGATATAGAGACCACCAGGGATGCAGAAAGGATGGAGAAATTGGAGATCCCCATTGTCCAGATAAATACCAAGAGCGTTTGCCATCTGGATGCCAGTATGATCAAAGGGGTTATAGATGATTTGCCCTTGGAGGAACTGGACTTCCTATTTATTGAGAATGTCGGCAACCTGGTATGCCCGGCGGAATTTAAGGTGGGAGAACATCATAAGGTCATGCTCCTCAGTGTTACCGAAGGGGATGATAAACCTCTCAAGTACCCCCTAATGTTCAGAGAATCATCGGTCATGTTGATTAATAAAATAGACTTGCTCCCTTATACCGATTTCTCCATGGAATCGGCTAAAGCGAATGCCCGGCAAATCAATCCCCAGTTGGAAATTATTGAACTATCCTGCAGGACAGATGAAGGGTTGTCTAGATGGTTAGACTGGCTGAGAGGGAACTTAATCTCCTGAGAGATAGAAAAAATGCACGAGTTATCCATTGCCCAGAATATTTTGAGGATTGTAGAGGAAGAAGCCAGGAAAAATAAGGCCACCCGCATCAATAGTATCAAGATCAAGGCTGGAGAGATGCGGGGGATTGTCTCCAAAAGCCTCTCTTTTTGCTTTGACTTTGTTTCTCGAGGGACTCTGGCTGAGGGGGCAAGAATTGATATAGAAAAAATACCCATCCAAGGGCAATGTAATCAATGTCAAGCTATTTTTCTGGTTGAGAATTACCAGTTTTCTTGCCCCCAGTGTCAAAGCAAAGAGGTAAACCTTACCCAGGGAATGGAACTCTTGGTCCATGAAATAGAGACTGATTAGAACCTAAAGATTGGTGTCTTATAACCTCCCTTTCTCTTGACCTATCTTGACCATCAGCGCGGTAAAATCCTGTGCCGGCACTCCTATTTCATCAGCCCTTTTCCTCTCCAGGCTCAGGGCTTCAACCGGGCAGGTCATCACACATACCCCGCAACCGATACATCTTTCCCGGTCTACTACTGCGACATCATCTTGGAGTTCGAGGGCCTTTACCTGGCACCTATCCACACAGGCTCCACAACCGATACATTCTTCGGTATTGATACTAAGGACAAAATCCGATTTAGCGACTGCCCGAGGATTTTTTAGATGAGTAATACCCCTGAGAATACCGCAGCAACAGCCACAGCAATTGCAGATAGCCATATGACCCACCTGGGTATTACTCGTACAGTGGACTAAACCCGCCTCTTCAGCTTTATTCAACACCTCAAGGGCTTCGTCCTGATTAATCTGTCTCGCTAAACCGTTCCCGACATAAAATCGAGCCCAATGGCCAAATAATAAGCAGTTGTCCGTGGGTGCTTCGCAGCCTTTCCCCACCAATTTCTGCTCTTTCCGGCATATACAATCGGCTACAGCAATCGTATCCGCCTCTTTGATGAGCTCGGAGACCTTCTCATAGGGGAATACTTCTATTTCAGAAGGGATTTCTTTTTCCACCGGTGCAACCTTCATAAAAGGAGTTGGGGCGGCAAAAACTTCGTTGCCTAAGGCGGCGGTATAATATTCCTCAAATATCTCTGCTGTTTCTTTATCTATATTATTCACCTGGAATTCATAAATCCCCGGGAGGATAGGAACTAAATTAAATGCTGTTTGCTCTCCTTCTCCCATGCGAAAGATTAATCCTTTACGCGACATTTTATCTAATTTTTCAGACAATTCCTTCTTATCCATTCCCATCCTATTAGCGAGGGCATCTACCGGTTCAGGAATAGGAGTAAGTAAGGTAGCTAATTTGGCCTCCTCTTCAGTAAAGAGCTTTCTCAGGAGAGAGATTTCAACACCCTTACCGGTTTTCGGCGCCCCTAAGGGCAATTTATGAAGATGCTCCCTTAGACTTTCAAATACTTCATTTCCCATGATTATTCCTCCTTTCCTGTTTAAGCTGCTTCCAGCACTTCAAAAAATGCCTGGACCCTGGTCTTCATCTGGCCCACACCCCCTACCCCATACTCCCTGTCCAAACAGAGCAGAGGTATATCAAGGTCTTTGATTGCCCTTTTTAATAAAGGGAGGTCTGCTCCATAGAGATCACAAAATTTTAGATACTGCATAATAATTCCATCCACCGAAAAGGTCTTTATCATTTCTCGCAGGTGATTGATTCTGTTATCTATAGGTTGTATCCGGGCGCAAGGAGCATGTTTCAGGTATCGTTTTCCTAAAGCTACTATCGGGTCTTTTTCCTCTTCATCAACCAGGTCCCAGAAATATCTGCTCCCATTGCATAAATCATCTGTTACCACCAAGCCACCAAGACTTTCTATCAATTTAATATAATCCACATCATCCATTTCGCTCCCAGTAAGGAGAAGCCGATAGTCATGGTCGCCGCCACCAGGCGCTTTTTCGGATATTTTTTGTAAAAAATCCTCCACCATAGGATTATATTCCTCTTTGGGGAGTACCATACCCGCTCTGACAATCTCTAATGCCTCTACTCCGGTGATCGGTGGCTGCTGCGAGGTCCTGAGTAAGTAAACTTTTTTCAATAGTTCCCGCATCCGGTTGAATAGCCGGATGGACTCTTTAATGGACCTATCCGATATCTCCGGCAGGTTAAATTTTTTTTCTAAACTCTTTTTCAGATCCCGCAATTGCTGAATAAAAAATGCTTCCGACTCGGGAGAGATAATATTGGGAACATTCAATATCTGCATAAAGGGTCTGTCTCGATACTCATAATAGATATCATAGAAACGGCGGATATGGTCGCAGTTGTTACTGGTTATGAATCCATCCAGAAAGTCATATGTCCCGTCAAAGACCCCTTCCAGGCAGTTTCTGGTAAAAGAGCACATATTGGGGGGGAAATATGCATCGGCTTGAAGGGTCTCACCCGGGTTTCCCAGGATTCTGAAGGGATAAAAACCCGCGGCGTGAAGCAACTCCTCGGGTGTGTAAATACACATCCAACCGATTATTTTTTGACCAGATGCTTTATGGTTTTTGGCTTTAGCGAACCGCGCTAAAAATGATTCTTGAAATGCCTCTATCATATTTAACCCCTTTCTTTGCGAGAGATTTGAGAATATCCTTTGGCTACTACCTGCTTCGTGGGAAAGATTATGTCGGCCTAACCCTGGCTTTTTTTGTGTTCCAGCAAGGCAAAAAATTCTGCAAGCTTAGCTCTGACCTGCGGGGCAGAAATGACCCGGGAATCGCAATAATCCCCATCGAGGATAAACGTGGGGATCCCTAATTTTTCTGTAACCGCATCTCGATAGATCTTTCGAATCCCGCTGATCTGAGTACACCCCAGGGAGGTATATATTATGCAGGCATCTATCTTGCTTTCTTTAGCGACCCGAGTAATATCCTGAGAGACATCAGAAAAAAGTCCGCTAAGCCTGGCTACCGGGAAACTCAATGTTTTCCGGGCAATATATTTGAGGGGATTGCTCAGGTGTTCACCGGTCTCAATCGGGGGACCAAGCAGGGTAAAGAGATCGAGCACAATATTTACCCCATGCTCCTGGGCCAACCACCGCACTATTTTGGTATCAAAACCAGGCAGCGCCCCCCACCATGCCACCCGCAGCTTTTCTCCTGATACCGCGGATATCCCCTCGGCCTTTTGGGTATGGATTTCATTCAATAGCTTCTCGAAATATTCCACTGCCGTATCTGTCCCTGCACCCAGTTCCAACATGTCATTTCCCTTGGCCACATTAACAAAGCTCACCGGCGTAGAAGGTAGTTTGCGGAGTTCAACTAATTCCCGAAAATAATCAAAACACTTTTTCGTTTTTTGCGTCAATTCCCGCAGCCGGTCATAATCCATCTTTCTTCCGGTTTGGGCTTCCAAAAAGTCTACTGCTTTTTTCATTTGCCCTGCGTAATAATCTATGGAGGCTTCATCCCGGGTATACGGGGCATCTATAATAAAATAGGGTATATCCCATTTTTGGGCGGCCATAAGCATGGTCTTCATACTCCCGGTGCAGTAAAGATTGGTGCCAAGAATAAAATCGGGTTTAGTTATCGAATCCGCTAATATATAGCCGATCCGTAACTTCTCGAAAGAACAGAACTCAGGAGCAATCCCAAACCCCTGTGCCAGCTCAAAATATTCGGTACAGTCCCAAAGCGCGGGCCCGACTGCGCTGAGATGACATTGCAGATAAGGAACAATATCCATAGCATAGAACAATTCCACCGGGCCAAATAAATTATGCTGACCCAGTGGTTGGTCAGTTTCCCTGGCCTGCAGTATATTAGAATAATATTGATTCAGGAATTTATAATATACCGCATCACTTTGCGCCTTAGGGTTATCTTTAAAGCGCTGATAGACCTTTGCATAACTCTCAGCTTGTTTCTCGATAAGG
>Ga0156295_1282_pt1 | contig 16331 bp, 14 predicted proteins | sample RifCSPlowO2_12_FD_107943 | JGI IMG/M metagenome (GOLD analysis project Ga0156295, IMG submission 107943) | Nitrospinae bacterium RIFCSPLOWO2_12_FULL_45_22 | reverse complement strand
CCTGAAAAAATAGTTGAAATTTGTAGTATTTTGTTATGTTATAATGTCTCTATCGGCTTAAAAAGCGATTTCCTATCAGTTATCAGTTCCTAATCAGGATCAGTTCCATAGGATACAGAGCCATTGTTTTAGCCATTGTTGAGCATTAGCAAAGGTAAGTTTTAGATCCTTGGGTGTGATGGGAGATTAATTCAATCCAAGACCAAGAAAAATTAAGGAGGTGATAAGATTTGGCAGGAAAGGTCATTATAGATGGTAACGAAGCCGTAGGACGCGGGGCGCTCCTGGCTGGTTGTAAACATTTTTTTGGCTATCCTATTACTCCCCAGAATGAGATCGCTGAATTCTTTTCTCGGGAGTTACCCAAGATAGGGGGTGTCTACTTACAATCCGAAGGGGAAACTGCGGCTGGATTCATGCTTTTTGGGGGAACCCTGGCCGGTGCCCGCTGTATGACTGCCACCTCAAGCCCGGGCTTCAGCCTCATGCAAGAGGCTATTTCTCATATGGCAGTAACAGAGGTTCCAGCTGTTATTGTCGATGTAATGCGTCTCGGGCCGGGGGCAGGAACTACCCAACAGGGCCAGACCGATTACCGCCAGGCAACTAAAGGCGGAGGCCATGGGGCCTACCGCAGCATTGTCCTGGCTCCTTATTCGGTGCAGGAAATTTTGGATTTTACCCAATGGGCCTTTTATTTGGCCGAAAAATATCGCATTTTAGTAATTATCCTTACGGACTTTATATTGGGTCGCATGTCAGAACTGGTTGACCCCAAACCCCTTAATTTTGATCATTTGCCAGAAAAGGATTGGGCCCTGGTAGGAAAAGGAAAAAAGGGGGGTAAATCCAAACAGATTCTTTCGGGGTTAATGGCCCCTGGAGGAATCCCGGGATATTTTAGCCACCAGATTGAAAAATATAACCGTATAGCCGAGACAGAAACCAAGTATGAGACATGTCTCACTGACGACGCAGAGTTGTTGTTGGTTGCTTATGGTTCCTCAGCCAGATCATCCCAAGACGCAGTAGATATGGCTAGAGAGAAGGGGATAAAAGTCGGTTTGTTGCGGCCCATAACACTGTGGCCCTTCCCGCAAAAGGCCGTTAAAGAGCTAGGCGCCAGGATAGGAAATATTTTAGTGGTTGAGGATAGCCCAGGCGAATTAGTAGAAGATGTGCAAGCCAGTGCGGGCGACTCGGCCCGGGTATCTCTTTTAAACATACTGGCCCGGCATAATCCAGGCCCTCAAGGGCTCATCTTTCCCGAAAGAATTCTTAAGGAGGTGAAGAGTCTCTTATGACTAAAAAAGAGATAACCAAAGAGGTGGTTTGTGAACCACCTAGAACGAGATTGCAGAGCATACCCATTATGAACTGTCCAGGATGTCATTATGGAATAATTATACGGATGATCTGCGAAGTAATAGAAGAATTAGGGATAGAAGATCGAACGATAGGGTTGGGAGGTGGAGGATGCACGGGTTTTTGGACTATGTATTTCGACCTGGATATGTATGGTGGAGTACACGGTCCTGGATTGGCTATAGCAACGGCTATTAAACGGGTGCATCCAGATTCCATTGTCTTTGCCGCCCAGGGAGATGGAGAAATGGGCGCCATTGGCTTAGGTTATTTTATGGCCGCAACCTTACGGGGAGAAAAAATTACTACTATATTTCTAAATAATGCCTGCTTCGGCACCACTGGTGGCCAGATGGCCCCGACTACCCTATTGGGTATGCGTACCACCACCACGACCCAGGGAAGAGATCCTAAGATCACTGGCTTTCCTTTTCATGGCGCAGAGCTGGCAGCATCAATGAAGGGGACTGCTTACTCCGCCCGGATGAGTGTTCACACGCCAGCCAATCGCCAAAAGGCAAAAAAGGCATTAAAGACTGCCTTTGAGAAGCAAATTGCTGGTGTGGGTTTTAGTATTGTAGAATTCCTGTCAGCCTGCCCAGTGAATTGGCACCTGGGGCCGAAGGAATGTCTGGATTTCATTGAAAACCAGATGATAGCTGAATATCCTTTAGGCGAGTTTAAAAATGTTGACTATATAGAACATCTCTCTGATGGATAGGAGGCGGAGACATGAGTAGATTTGAAGTCGCAATAGCTGGCGTAGGAGGACAGGGTGTGCTCCTGGCTGGAAGACTGCTGGCGGAAACAGGTATGAAAAAATATAACTATGTAACCTTTTTTCCCAATTATGCCACATTAATGCGCGGCTGGCCAAGTGAGTCTATTACCATTCTTTCAGATCAAGAGATCAAGTCGGCCCTCCGCTTAGAAGTACCGTCCGTGATCCTTATGCATCCCCAATTCCTTTCAGAATATCAAAGCCGAGTGAAGCCAGGAGGGATATTTTTTCTAGATAGCACTTTATCAAAAGAAAAAATCGCAAGGAATGACGTTCAGACTTATTATCTGCCGGCAACAAAGCGAGCTACTGAGATCGGTTCTGGACGGGTAGCTAACCTGATTTTTTTGGGTGCTTATCTGGAAGCAACCCAGGCCCTACCCATCGAGGCTGTCGAAGATGGCCTGGGAGAGCGGTCCCGGGGAAGGGGGGCTGAAATTTGGGAAACGCTGTTGCCCCTCAATAAAAAAGCCCTACGAGAAGGAGCTAAGCTGGTAAGGAATTATAAAGATTAACCTCGGTTCATATGGGGAGAGAAAAGTGGCTAAGGGAGAGGTTGTCATTAATGAAATCCTTTGTAAGGGATGTGAATTGTGCATAGTATTTTGCCCTCAATCCTGTATTACGCTTTCCCAGGGAAAGATCAATCCAGAGGGCTATCTATTGCCTGTTATATCCGAACCTGAGAAATGTAATGCTTGCGGTATCTGCGGTCAGATGTGCCCGGACATGGCTATCAGTGTCTATCGCCTTAAAGAAAGCAAGACCACTTAGATTAACAGAGGGGGTCATTTTTAGTCAGTGTACATCCGTTGGCAAACACATTCTTAAGCACTACTATTTTACCCACACTGATCGACATAGAGCCACATTTTTAATACCCAAAGTTTTCGATTTGCGGCTCTTGCCGCGTTAGGAAATAGGAATTATTCAGGTTAGGAGGAGGACCAAAATGGACGGGAAGCCATCAAACGGTCAAGATAGTCACACACACGACTTGGCAGATGTCATTCGTTCCGAAAAGGCATATATCGAAGATAGGCGCAAGAAAAACGATCTCCCCAGTTTATCCGACGATGCTTCTCTAACTGGTATTTGCTTTTCCGGCGGCGGTATTCGCTCGGCGACTCTGTGCCTGGGGATCATGCAGAGCTTCATAAAGGGGCGGATCTTCAGGAGATTCGACTACCTGAGTACGGTTTCCGGTGGCGGCTATATCGGAAGCTGTTTGACATCTCTGCTCTCCCCCGACAAGCCGGACGAAGCCCAAGAAGTCGTTGGCGTGGATCCGGAAAACTCGCCCTTTGTGGGCCTGAACGAATCGGCTGAATACGCCGGCAAAGACGACACCAAGCTGAACGTTCGGCATCAGATGCACCACCTGCGCACCCACGGCGAGTACATCGTTCCGCGCAAGGGTATTTTGAGCCGCGATTTCCAGCGCGCCGTCGGCACCCTCTTTGCCGGTATCTTGCACCATCTCGTACTCTACACGCTTCTCCTTTTTGCCCTCGTGTCGTTGATACATTTCATTCTGTTGGCGATAACCGAATATCCGTCTGACACCGGAGACCGGCTTGGGAGATCGGCTTCTAAGCCGGATTCGATCCTAACCGCCACGCCTTTTCTACGGGAGCTCAATTATTCCGAGAACAGCTACTACAAGATTACGCAGAAGACGTTGGACTGCCTAAAAGCCGATGGCTTTTCCGACAGCGCCCTAGCCCAACTGGTTTACCTACAAGATCGGGGTTTCTTTAGGGGAAAAGATGATTTTGTGGCCACTGTTCGCGGTGTACTGCCCGGCCTGGCCAGCGACGACTATGACTCAATCTTGATGTATGCAGGTGATGTCGAAGACAGCCGCGTCGATTATGTTGTAAATGAGCTCAAAACATGGGCTTACGCGCGCATTGGCGAGCCGCTCTACCACATGCTTTATGGCGGTTTTTCCGAAAAAAAAACAGCTTATCTGTTTTTTTTCATCGGCGGAGTCGTCTGGTGCTCGATTTTCTTTTTGAGGCTCCGCTCTGTTCGCAACAGAATCTACGACCCTAAAAGCCATGCCTTCGAGCAAGCCAAATCTGGCTTCAACGTGGAGGACCATTTTGAATCCAGATACATTTTTATCTTCAATTGGGCCTCTGTTGTGGTGCCGGCGGTGGCGACGCTGGCGTATGGCGTTTACCATTCATTGAGGCTGGCCAATAGCAGTTACCTGGCCGTACTCTTTCTGCCGTTAGCGTTTGCGCTTGGCGGCGGGCTTGCTTCTGTGGTTCTGGGTACTTGGAGCAAATCGATCCTGCCGGAATGGGATCGGGTACGACGCTCGTTATTCAACGCGATCCAGGGCGCGGCCTTTTACGGCGTGGTGCTGGCCGCGCTGGTGCCGGTCGGTCTGGTCTTGCTATTTTCATTAAGTTATTTCAAGCTGAAATTTTGGTGGTCGCTGGTGTCGCTTTTGGCAAGCTATTTCGTGCTCCAGAAGAAATTCGATCCGAAGACGAAAACAAGCAAAGTCATGAACGTACTCAAGAAACCCATACTGACCCTTTTGCTCTTATTGTTTGTCGCGTTGACCTTCGATTGGGTCTCCGCCTTCCTGCTGACCTCGGTTTACCCGAAGTTTACGCTAGTTTGGTCTCCGGCTGCGTTTGCGATCAATGGTGCCCCGTTGATTATTTTCGCCGGCGCCGTGGTTGTTTTCAGTTTGTTGGGGACGATGGTAAACTCCAACCGAATCTCACCGCATTACTTCTACCGGGACCGGCTGACCGAGGCTTACCTAAAGACCGACGCCCGTATCACGCGCAGCGATCCGCACCAGCGCCAAGGCATGCCGCTGGTAAGCGTGCGCAACAGCGAAAACCTTAGGCTGGCCGATCTCGGCAAAAACAACCATCGTGCGCCTTACCACATTATCGTGGCAGCCCTCAACCTGCAAGGCTCCGATGAGCTGAACCGCAAGACCATGCTTTCCGAGCATTTCATCTTCACCAAGAACTATATCGGATCCAGAGTGACGGGATATGTTCCGACGGACAGATATCGCGGCGGCGAAACCAAGCTGGCCAGGGCCATGACCATCTCGGCAGCAGCGGCAGGCTCAGCCATGGGGTACCATTCTTTCTGGGCGCAGGCCTTCGCGACTACTCTGTTCAACGTGCGCCTGGGCTACTGGATGGCCAATCCGTGGCTCTACTGCAAGAGCGATAGGAATCCGGAGCAGGGGATGACCTTTTGGCCCTGGTGGTTGGGGAAGGAATTATTGGGCCGCTTCACCGCGCGGGGGCGCATAGTCAACTTATCCGACGGCGGACACACCGGAGATAACCTGGGGCTTCTACCTCTTCTGCAGAGGCGCTGCCGGGTCATCGTGGTCTGCGACGGAGAGGCCGACCCGGAATACGGGTTCGAATCCTTCAACAACGCGGTCAGAATGGCTTTCATCGAGGAGAATATCGAGATTGATATCGACTTGACAGCGATCGTACCCGAAAAAAACAAGGATGGGTCTTCTCAGCTTAGCAAGAAAAGTGTAGCGGAAGGCAAAATTTCTTATCCGAAGACGGCAGATCAGGATCCGTCGGAAGGAAGACTGCTTTACCTGAAAGCCTCCATAAACGAGCCAGCGCAAGAGGTTCCGGTGCATATCAACAACTACCACAAGAACCACCCGGATTTTCCGCATCAATCCACGGGCGACCAGTTCTTCGACGACGCCCAGTTCGAGGCCTATCGAGCGCTAGGGGAGCATCTTGGGAAGCAGGCACTGGCGGAGTTTGAGACTTTGAAAGGCTGGCAAAGAGACGCGTAGCATGGATTGATGGATCAATGGATTGATGTTTTCTCGTGATCCAGTGGTTCATCAATCCATTTCCACGACAGAAATGCGTCCACATGATGTCAGTCCGTGCCGTTCCAAACCGCCCGATCACAGTATATTATCCGCAATACCTTTTCCCTTGAGAAGATGAGCTATATCGAGAAGACGGGCACAGTTATCTACCATTCCAGACCTGTGCTGAACTTGTTTCAGTATGGTGCGCTATTACGGATGGTATTCAAATAAATCACGAGGGATACGCAAGAAACAGGGTATCCAGAGACCGGGTGAAGCACCTCAAGCAAGACCTGAGGATGACCTTCCAGAGACCCACCCAACCGGGAATCTTCACCTAAGGGCGAGAGAGTCTATGAAAAAATCTGCCTCACAACAAGCTCTTACTACCCTATCTATCTCTTAATTACTTCTTCTGGCTCGATAAATAGAAATTCCCTTTCAAAGCTAGAAAAAAAAGGTTGCCATCTTCTTTATCGCTATGTTAATCTTTCCTAAACAAAAAAGCAATTCCTTATCAACTTCTCCAAATCTCGAAAGAAGGAATCGTGGTCTGGGCCAAGATTAGCGGCCCTTCCTGGGGATTTCGAATTGCGTCCTTCTTCCTGGCCCACGCGCTCCATTGTGGAAGGCGCTGGGGATGCCTCCCGATCTGACTCGATGGTTAAGAGGTCCCTTTTTTTAAAAATCTCCCTAAATTGGCCATGATCTCCAAAAGAATATTTTTTCCTTCGACAAAGAACTCATCCTGACTTTCGATTTTTTTATCACCTCTGGTAAACAGGTAGCTGAGTGAAACGACTGTGTCCTTGACCGGAACTACATATTTATATTGATCATTGATGATTGCTATATGGTACCAGTCCGAAACAACGGCATAATTCTTTTTGATATTTCCAAGTAGATCATATCCCAGACAGTAATCTTCCGATTTGTTTTTTATACCAAGGTAGGGTGCTATTGTAGGAACAATATCGATGTGGCTTGTTATGGAGTTATGGACATCATTACCTGATCCTGGAATGTATATTACCAGAGGAACTCGTATTTGCTCCTCGACAAAAGAAGACCGATGCCCCCAATGTCCTTTCTCCATGAATTCCTCACCGTGATCTCCAGTGACAACCACAATGGTATTTTCTAAAAGTTTCTCTTTTTTAAAGAATTCAAATATCCGCTCAAACTGAGTATCCAGGTGATGTACTGAATTAATATAGCGATTATGGATCAATTCAATATTTTTCTTTATATCAGTAATCGCATAATTAATATGAGGCAAGTAGTCTTTTCTGACTATACAATCTTCCGGAAACGTATATGGGGAATGAGGCGATTCGAAAAACATAAAGGTCATAAACGGGCGGTTTTTGTCACAGTTTTTGATGAAGTTGATGAGCTCGGAAACATTATTCCGGTCATTTATAAACCCGCCCGTTCCACCGGATTGATGCAGTAACCGAGTTGGGATATTGACAAAAACGGTCCTGTCAAATTCAGGATAGGTAAATTCCGCACTGGTAAACATATCAAATTGATAATTCTCCCGCTGCATCAAATCCATGATCAACGGTGCCCGTCCACTGTTCAGAAAATTGAGCCAATAGGAGCCGTATACACCGTAAAACATCGAAAAAACTCCCATACGGGTGCCGTTCCCGCCACTGTAGTGATTGGTAAATCGGTGAGCATGTTCAGCAAAAGCATAGGTTCCGGGCATAATTTCAGGCGTCAGCGTATCGGCCCTCCATGATTCCGATACAAGCCAAACCACGTTTACAGGATGAGACGGCGGTCTTACCGTTAATTTTTCAAGAGGATATTCTAGCACCGATGATTTTACGTGAATAGTAAGTTGATCAGTCTTGACTCTTTTAACCCCCATTTTTTTGGCAAATTCTGAAAATGTTAAAGGAATATAAAAGGGAAATTTACCCGCTGCCTCAATAACAGGCGTATAACTCCGCAAATGGCATATGCCGAATGTGATACGCTCCGTTACAGTTAAAATAAGAAAACATATTAATAGCATACGATAAGACTTCCTAAATTTATATTCATGTTTTTTAAATAATAGGCTATTATTATTGGATAATAACTTATTTATTCCATACAATAATGCAATTTGCATTAAAACAAAAAATATTGCAAATAAAGCAACACTTATGTGGGTCGATAGGTCTGCACCCATAGATCTAATACCACCCGGCGTAGTTATTAGATTCCAAACGAAGCCATTAAAATGAAAACCAAACATAGTAAAAATCTTATAATCCGCGAAAATCATCATATTTGTAAATGCAGTGGTAATCACTGCAACGGTGCAAATAAAATAGAACAGTAGCCTGGAATGTTTAAATTTATTCACCATTCTCAAAAGGTTAACGATATAGGTCGCTATTATAGAGAAAAGGAGATAGATCAGAGAATAGGTCAGATAAACCGTTATGGAAAAAATATCGGTTTCTATATCGGTGAAGTGCACATATTTTAAAAACCCCAAACATAACAATAAAACTATGACGTATGAAACAAAAAAAATAATGATGCAAAACTTTTGTAAAGGAATAGGCTGGGTTGCCTTTATCTAGTTTTCTCTGGTCGGGTTTCACGGTTGGGTTTCCTCTATAGTGCCTGGAAATTGGTAAACGGGCCAAACCCCCGGTCCGTTTGGTTATACAAATTCAAGAGTTTACGCTCAACTCCTTTTTTCCGCAAGGTAAGAAAATCGGCCTTGGGTCAAGAGCTTCTCAGCCAATCGGGCCTGTGAAGTTTGCGCCATGTTCCAACTGGGCTCGCTCACTTGCCGAAGACCCCAGTGATGCCCCCCGAAATGAGAGAAGCTAAATTGTTGAAAATGCCGGGCAGTGTCAGACCTCCGGGAGAAACCAGGTAGCGAGGCTCCCAGACCGGATCGAACTTCTCCTTGTAGTGACGCAAACCCTGAAAATTGTAAAAATGTTCTCCATGACGGAACACAAAGGCGCCATGCCCAGGCTAAACCAGTGATACCCCTCTCTTTTTCCCCACAGTATGAGCTCGATGAACAAGTACTCCATAACTCCGTGGGGAGCCTCCGGTTGGTAGCACATGAGGTCGATCGAGATCTCCTCCTTCCCGGCTCCTTGCCAGATATTGGCAAAAGCCACGATCCGGCCTTCTCTCCAGACGGTCGCCGCGGGAAATTGCTTGACGTACTCTTCTTTGAAAAACCCCAGGGAAAATCCTTTCTCCTTCGTTTTCTTCTCGACCAGCCAGGAATCGGAAATAGCCCTGCCACAGTATATTATCCGGAAAGAAAAAGAAAGGGTCAGGTCTATTTTCTTGACATCGTTTCGGCGAAATGATAAATATCTATTATGGTCAGACCCCTCCGTATAGAATACCCAGGAGCAGTATATCACATAACATCCAGAGGAAATGAAAAGAAGACCATCTTCAAAGACGATCAGGACAGAACCAGTTTTCTCTATACCATCCAGCAAGTCAATAAAAGATATAACTGGGTATGCCATGCCTACTGCCTTATGGATAACCACTATCACCTACTGATAGAAACCCCTGAAGGAAACCTTTCAATCGGCATGAGGCAGGTGAACGGTATATATACCCAGAGATTCAATAAAAGGCACAACAGGACCGGCCACCTCTTTCAGGGAAGATACAAGGCTATTCTCATACAGAAAGACTCCCATCTCCTCGAAGTAGCCAGGTACATTATCCTGAACCCCATAAGGGCGCATATAACAAAGCAACCCGATGAATGGAACTGGAGCAGCTATCTGGCCACAGCAGGCATGCAGGCCCCCCATCCTTGCCTTAGCACCCAATGGATACTCTCACAATTCCACACGAACAGGAGCACGGCTGAAAAAGGATACCGGGAGTTTGTAATGGAAGGGATGGGAAAAGAGACCATCTGGAAGGAAGTCAAAGAACAGTGTTTACTGGGAGAAGAGAGGTTTGCAGAAAGGCTGAAGCCATACATCAGGGGGCATGAGAAGATTCCGGAAATCTCTAAGGGTCAGAGATACGTAAGCAGACCGGGTCTTGAAAAGATATTTACCAAAGACATCTGTGGGGACAAAGGTAAGAGAGACAAGATGATAGAAGAGGCCGTGTACGGATACGGCTACAAACAGAAACAGATTGCCGATCATCTTGGAATGCACTTTACTTCAATAAGCAGGATTCTAAACAAGAAAGATAAATTGCTAAAAAAATAGACCTGACCCTTCTTCTTTTGGCCGCCAAATACGGGGGGGAAGATAAGGACTGTTACTTCTGCGGAGGATGAATCCCTATTGGATGTTAGGCTGAAATCTAAGCGGGCAGGGTCTATCTGTTCGTTATTTACTACCAGCTTAACCGACCGCTGGAGTTGACCTTCTTTGGTCAGAACCCGATTACGAAACCGCTCTCCGTGCTGTCTAACCAATAACTGGAGCAAATCTTCTACTGAAGCCCCAGCCGGCAGCTCGACTTCATCGGAGCGTTTGTCCACCACATCTTTTATCAGACCGTAAAAATTTACCTTTACCCTGGTCAATCCCTTCACCTATAAAAAAATAACTAACTATTCTCAATTTATCTCTATTTACTATTCACCCGACATTCAAGAGGTTTGATTCATTGGTCACTGATTTTTCAGGTTTTAACCAGCTAACTGCCCACTGCAGAGCACAGAGCCCGCGGAGCATGCAGTGAGCCGTAAGGAGTAACTGCTCACCGCTAACTCCTTACCCCTCACTTTCATACCGGTGTATATAATGGGTAAAGGGGTGGGAAGATCCCGGCCTTAAGGATAGAGTAGCGCAGCAGAAAACTTCCAGCTAAGGCCATAAACGCAGTTATCCCCAGGACGGCATATGGCATCAGGAAAAAATGGGCATAAATCGCTACTGGCAATGGGATCAGTATCCCTACTATGAGCACACCACCGATAAAAGGGGTCGCAATGCGGCCTTTGATCAATTCCAGGACTGATTCTTTACCCCCTACGGTGGTGTGGTACATAGTCCAGATATAAGCCAATATATTTATAATAGCAAACAGCGTAAGCCAGATCTCGATCCGCTTCAACTGATGAACATTAATGGCCTCATTAGAGAGGGCCGGGGCGATAATGAAGGTCAAGCCTGCCCCATCCAATAACGAGTAGGTGATAAATAGTATAGGCAATAACCCGCTATTCCAAAAAGGTATAGATGGTAAGGAGGCCAGTAGAAAGCCTACATAGATTATCTCGCCCAAAGCGGCTACAATAGCCACCACCACTAAAGCATTACCTAAAGGGCTCTGGGCTGTCCAGGGCAGCCAGTTGAATCCTGGGATAGCAGGCAAGACATATAAGCCGCCAAAGACCACAAATACCGACATGATGATCACGCCCCGGCTGATCCAGGAGCTCTGGGGGCGGGTAAAGGCCCGCCAGAACTTCAATGGTTGGCCCAGGAAGAGGATATGGAAGGTAGTTTTTAGTGAGGCTACTATGACTATCCCGAAGACCATACCCAGCAGGTAATTAAGATACCAGGAAACCAGGAACATGCCAGCCCCTAGCTCGCCAAAAAAGATGGCTAACAGCAAAAGCATTCCTTTCCCTTCTATCCATTCCCTCTGGACTTTAAAACTGTCTACAAACAACTCGGTAGGATGAATAAGCCTATCTTCCATAGCTGCCTCCTCAGTTTTAAGGTGATAGATAATAGACTGACGGGTCAGTGCCAGCCTCTGGCCGTAGTTGGAAGCCGTGCCGCTGTCTGATCAGTCGTGAGACCTCACTGGCCGGGTCTTCCAGGTCGCCAAAATACCTGGCTTTGGTCATGCAATTGGCCACGCAAGCCGGTTCTAAGCCCTTCTCGATCCTCTCCCGGCATAAATCACACTTTTCTACTACCCCGGTAGGATGTTTTTGCCGCCCCATTTCTTCATAGGGGGTAAAGCCCGCAGGAAAATATGGCCTTTCCCGGTAATGGAAAAAGCGAGAGCCATAGGGACAGGCCATCATACAATACCGGCAGCCAAAGCACTTCTCGGCATCAATAAAGACTATCCCATCCTCCCTCTGAGTACTGGCCCCGGTTGGGCAAACCTCTACACAGGCTGGCTCTGCACAATGCATACAGAGTAATGGCAGAGATAGTCGTCTCACGGACGGGTATTTACCGTCCTCTCGTTTTAATACCCGGGCCCAGAATACCCCTGGTGGGGTGAAGTTCTCTGCCTTACAGGCTACTAAACAACCATAGCATCCAATGCATCTCTTCAGGTCTATTACTATACCATACCTTACCATATTCTATCCCTCCACCTTATATATCTTTACTCGGGCATCACAATCCATAGTAATGGTTAACAAGTCAGTCTTGGCCAGGGCTAAAGGTAATAGGGCCTCAAAAAATACCCCTTTACCTTTAGCCACCGGCATGTTAGGGCTCCAATGGCCGCCATTATTAGCTACCCCGATTACCTCGGGATGAATGCCTTCAACCAACCTGGCCCGGCCTTTGGTTTTACCGGCATCTAACGATTCTACCCAGATAAGGTCCCCATCTTTTATACCTTTCTTTTTAGCAGTATCGGTATTGATAGAGATAAAGTAGCTGTATGGCTCATTGTCTGATATCTCATCCAGCCAGGGGTTCTCATAGGTCATCGAGAAGGTATGCCAGGGTACGCGATAATAGATGGCCTGCAGGTCATACTCATTCCCTTGATACTCCAGGGCACTACAGGGTTTCCAGTCGGGCAGGGGCTGGAAATCTGAGGTATCAATATCCTTCAGGTCTTGTTCTTCAGCGATCTTCTTTATTTTTTCTCCCAATCCCTTTATCCATTCAAAATAGATCGGTACCCGGGCCTTAATAAAGGGCTTCCAATAAGGTTCTTCTGGCTTTTTAGGCCATTTTAGCACCCCATGTTTCTTAAACCACTCCAGACCATGCTCGGGGCCAAAATAGGATTTGTATATAGTATCTGCTATCTCCTCCCAACTATATTTTTTTGCTGGGTCCAATCTAAACGGTTCTTTCAGGTCAAAGTACAGGTTAACGACCATGTAAAACTCGGGCCGGATGCCTACCCGCTCGCCTAATTCGAGCATCACTTCACAAAAATGCCGCCTCTGGTAGAGGGGTTCTACTACAGGCTGCCGGATCTGCCAGCCCCACTCGCCTAACCCCACAGGGAAATGGTGATGGTGCATATTAGGCGAGGGGTCTAGTCGTTCCAGATAGCAAGTATCGGGCAATACTATGTCTGCCAGATCAGTGGTCTCGTCCAGCCAGAGATTGAAGGAGACCACAAAGAGGTCTTTGAAGGACTGGGCCACTATCTCGGGATTGCCTATACTCATCAGGCTATTGGCCCCATAATTGATCAGCATCTCTGGCTTATAGGGTATTTTGAATTCATCCCAACGCGGTATCGTCAGTACCGGTAAGTGGCTAGTCAGGGCTGGGGTAAGTAGGTCCATCAGGTTAAGGGTCTGTGGTGGTTGTGGCTCGGTCGGGGGATAAGGACCGGGTATCAAGCCCGGCTCGCTACCACCGAACCAGAGCCCGGGGGATAAGAGCCCATCAGGCCCGACTTTGGGCTCCCAACGAGGTCGGCCGGTTTCTGGATAACCATAGCATACCGGGTTACAACCCAGGAAGGCGCCCGGTACATTGCTGGCCCCTACCACCTCGCAGAGGAGCTCAATGGCCAATGAGGTTAACCAGGCATGATTATGTCCATGAGCCCCTTTAAAATAGACTACCGATGCCGGTCGGTAAGGCAACTCTTTACCATCCAGAGTTATAGTGCTGCCGATCCGGGCCGCCTCACCAAATTCCTTAGCTATCCGGCGGATAGTCTCCGCGGGTATAGTAGTGATTTCAGCCGCATGTTCGGGGGTGAATTTCTTTACCTGATCTTTAAGCAAGCTAAAGGCGGGTTTTCCCAGCATCTCATCAAACTGATAGACCCCTTCCAGGGCATAGTCCTTTATGCTGGGGTCATCATAGGTCTTGGCCTTTTGGTCCCTTGGGTCCCAGATCAGGGGTTTATCTGTCTCCCTATCCCGGAGATAATAGCCATCCATCGCAATGAGATAAGGGGCATTGGTATGCTCTTTAAGGTATTCTTCATCATAGATGCCTAATTCATTAAGCAAGACATGGAGCATGGCCATAGCCAGGGCACCATCAGTGCCGGGCTTGATAGGCAACCATTCATCGGCTTTCTCTGCGCCGGTATTCAGCATAGGGTCCACTACCACCAGCTTCATACCCCGTACCCGCGCATCGGCCATCCGCTGGCACATGGTGGTATAGGCATAATAGGCCGCAGTGCCACAGTGGCAACCAAACATAATGAGGTAGTTGCAATATTGCATGTCCGGGTTAGTGGTCAGGGCACCATGGAGGGTAGCAGCCAGTAAGTGTTCTGCATTACCGCACTGATGACCGTTAGAAATAAAGACATTGGGTGAGCCAAAGGCGGGCATGAATAATGCCAGGCCAAAGACCATCGGGGACATAGACGGTATGCAGCCAGTAAATACCAGCTTTCTGGGGTCTTCCGCCCGGATCTTCTTGAGTTTTTGAGTAATAGTGTCCAGGGCCTCTTCCCAGCTTATCTCTACCCACTTAGGGTCTATACCTATACCCTTCTCAGGGTTAGTCCTCTTCATAGGGACATTTAGGCGATAGGGGTCATATAGGAGCATTATGCCGGCTAGCCCCTTGGCACAGATCCTTCCTATACCCAGCGGGCTTTCTGGGTTGCCCTCGATCTTGACCACCTTACCATTTACCCGATGAGCCCGGATACCACACTGGCTATAGCACATGCTGCAAACCGTGGGTATCCAGACATCCTCTTGCACCTGGGTGTCTTTATCCATAATAAACCCACCTTTCGGTAATAGTTATCCCTTATATTTTGGAGCCGGGCTAAGGTTAAAGCCCAAAATGCGAAACAAGATAAATTGGTTCTTATTTATCATACTATCTTACTACCTGTCAAATAGTTTTATCTCTGAAACCCCAGTAAATTCCCGCATTGATTTTTTCGATATTTTGTTATAGGTTAGGAGATATTTCGATAAGCGAATAAAGAAGAAGGGTTTTTAAAGAAAAGAGAAAAAATCTGAGTCTAGTACATCGTTTCCAAAGTAACGTTATAATGCTGTCATTTCGAGCGAAGCGAGAAATCTTTTTACTAAAAGGGTTAGAAAGATCTCTCCCTCCGGTCGAGATGACAAGGTTAATTAGGAATCGCTCTACTAGTACGTTTTATGATGGAGATAAATTTTAGTAAATTTAATGGCTTGATCCCAGTAATTGTCCAGGACTATCTTAGTAACGAGATATTAATGCTGGCCTTTATGAACCAAGAGGCCTGGGACAAGACATTGGAGACCCAAAAAGCCCATTATTGGAGCCGGTCAAGGAATAAACTGTGGCTTAAAGGGGAACAGTCAGGACATTTTCAGTTGGTAAAAAAAATCTTAATAGATTGTGATGATGATACCCTTTTGTTGAAAGTGGAGCAGATAGGTGGGGCTGCTTGCCATACCGGATATAATTCTTGCTTCTTCAGAGAATTAAAGGACGGGGAATTTCGTATATTCAAAGAGGAGAAAATATTCGACCCGGAAAAGGTGTATGGAGGAAAGAAATAATCATGAATCGCCTAAGACTTGGTTTGCCTAAAGGAAGTTTGCAAGAATCAACTTTCAGGATGTTCAAAAAAGCGGGATACAATATTGTTGCCCATGAGAGATCATATATCCCTTCGATAGATGACCCTGAGATTGAATGTATAATGCTTAGGGCCCAGGAGATGGCCAAATATGTAGAAGATGGGGGCCTTGATTGTGGCCTAACCGGAAAGGATTGGGTATTAGAGAATAAGGCCAGGGTAATAGAGGTGGCGGATTTTATCTATGCAAAGCAGGGATTAAGGCCCGTCAAATGGGTTCTAGCTGTCCCTGAGGCGAGTAAAGCTAAAACTGTCAAAGATCTGGAAGGTAAAAAAATAGCCACGGAATTGGTAGGAGTAACCAGGGCATATCTTAAAAAGCATGGAGTTAAAGCCAAGGTAGAGTTTTCCTGGGGTGCCACTGAGGTCAAGCCACTGATGCTAGTGGATGCTATCGTAGAAGTTACCGAGACTGGCTCATCATTAAAGGCCAATAGCCTGCGGGTTATAGATACCGTTCTGGAATCAACTACTAAATTTATCGTTAATAAAAGAGCCTGGCAAGATAAATGGAAGAAGCAGAAGATCGAAAATATAGTAATGCTATTAAAGGGGGCCATGGCCGCGGAAGATAAGGTCGGACTGAAGATGAATGTC
>Ga0156295_1025_pt1 | contig 16334 bp, 13 predicted proteins | sample RifCSPlowO2_12_FD_107943 | JGI IMG/M metagenome (GOLD analysis project Ga0156295, IMG submission 107943) | Nitrospinae bacterium RIFCSPLOWO2_12_FULL_45_22 | reverse complement strand
CCGCAACCAATATCAAACTAATGATAACCAAAGGCATAATTAGCACCGCGGGCAATATCTTTTCCAGTAGAGGAGCTATCCATAGACCGGCCAAAAAACCCAGCACTACACTGGGTAAAGCCGCCATAATTTCTATGCTTGGTTTAACAATTCCTTTTAGATTAGGGTGCATAAGCTGAGAGGTATAAATGGCCCCCAGTACTGCTAATGGGATAGCAAAGATCAGGGCATAAAAGGTACCTTTAAAGGTGCCATAAACCAGGGGTGTAAGGCTGATTTTCGGTTCAAAGTCGTCGCTTCCTCCGGTAGACTGCCATACATATTCCGGTTTTTGATAGCCCTCATACCAGACCTTACCAAAGAGAGTTTTCAGGTTTATTTCCGGGTGGGGATTATCCACCTCCCAGTGGTAAAATACCCCTTTTCCGTCCAGAGCTATTACTCCATCGGCTTTGGGGGCAAAGGCCAGGGCTTTAATGATCTCTCCTTCCCCTTTAAGCTCCAGCAGAGTTTGTTCTGATGTGGCATGGTGGATAAAGATGTTTCCTTGGACATCGGCCGATACAAAACCCTTATTCCGCGATGAACCAGCCACCGCAGTAACCGCTGCCGGATGGGGATTCAGTACATGGCCCCTTCTGAGTATGGTCTTTCCAGGAGAAGTCTGATTCGCTATTTGCATCCAGGTACTCACATTACCGGCGGCATCACCGACCATGAGGGACCGCTCACCTATCAAAAACCCCAGGGCAGTAACTGGGGCTCTCCTGTCACCCGTGGCATCCAACTTGTCCACTAAAGAAAGATTCCTCTTATCCCTCACAGCCCAATTATAAATATGCCCATGTTGGGTACCTATATAGAGATTTTCCAAGAAATGGTCTAAGGCCAAGGCCCTCACCTGCTCTCCCTGAAGTTGCTGGGTAAGATCGTGTCGAAACTCCTCTCTTTTCCCTTCGCCCAGGAGGAGGGTAGGAGGGCCTTTCTGGTAAGCAAAAAAAACCAGTCTGCCATCTGCGGTTAGGGCGGCAGCAGCCCCTTGCTCTTCATCTCCCTTAAAAGTAACGAGCGAGAGAGGTTGCCCCGCCTGATCAACTTTAATAGGCCCTTTCACCGTAATAGTTGGTCTGATAGTGCGCTTCCCGCTGATAAAGGAGATAGAGAAATTTATCTCCCCTACTACTACCTCACCGGTAGAAGTGCCCATGATTATTCCTTTGCTGCCCAATGACCCCCGAGAAGCGGTAATATCTCCTGGTTCTATCTCTTTCACCCTGGCGGACTCTATCACCTTACCCGTAATAGGTGAGAAGAAGTTGATGGCCCCATCTACCGCCGGCACAAAAGCTATCTCGCGATATTCTTCGATCCCTAAAGCCAGGGGTGATGGCAGATCATCCCAATTTATACCGGTTAGTTCCTGGGTAAGATTGATCTTAGCGACTAGGCCGGCCTTGGGTTTTTTCCACAAAGGATAAACCTCCCAGGCAATAAATATCAGAATAGCCAGGATGCTCACTATTATGGTGATACCCCCTAATGAGATAATCAGGTAGGGTAAAACCCCCGTTATAGTTTTCCATCTGGCCGAAGACAGATTTATCACCCCCTATCTTAGCTGGCTAGTAGGTACCCTACACCTTTTTTGGTAACAATGTGCCGGGGTTTATGCGGATCAGGTTCTAACTTTTTCCTCAGGTGACATATATGGACATCTATATTGCCATATTCGATAAAGCGGTCCTGATCCCACAAGGCCTCTATGATCTCATCCCGCTTGAGGATACATCCCTGGTGAGTAGCGAGGAGTTTCAAGAGGTTAAATTCTCTTATACTCAAAAATATCTCCTTATCTTGCCTGAATACCCGGTGTCTAGAGAAATCAATAGTGATTTCTCCAACCCTTATTACCGACCTAGCCTTTTTCTCGACTTCCATCTGGTGCAAGATGTTCTTTACCCGACAAACCAACTCCCGGGGAGAAAAGGGCTTTACCATATAGTCATCGGCCCCCAACTGGAAACCCTTTATCCGGGCTTCTTCCTCAGCCAGTGCGGAAAGGATAATTATAGGCAGCCGATAGGTCTTGGGATGAGCCTTCAGGAGTTGACATACTTCCCAGCCACTCAATTGCGGGAGCATAATATCCAGGATTAATAGATCTATGGGATTACTCAGGCAGATATCAATACCGCTCTTGCCATCATATGCCTCATAGACCGAAAAACCGGCCTGGGCGAGATGATAAGCTACTAAACGTACTACATCTAACTCATCATCTACTACCAGGACAGTCTTAGGCTTGAACTTTGGTGATACTTTATCCATTGCCGCACATTATAGCCTGGAAATGTTACAGGCAGGTTAAGGAATGGTTACAATTTTATTAAATTTTCGTTATCTTCCGATTCAAGAGATGGACTGGCCATTCCGATAGGTGACGGTTGGCATTTATCTTTGAGGAAGGAGCGGGCATTGATTATGGCCTGCTCCATATCTTCGTCTGGTGTACAAGAAATACGGCCATGGCCAGGGTAGAGCTCAGCAATCCTGAAGTTTCTCAAAGTAATGATGGAGTTTATATAATCGCCAATACTGCCTGACTCGGCAATCCTGGATAAAGTGCCGCCGGCAAAGACAGTATCACCCGTAAATAATAGCATCTGACTGAATTCATACAGACAGATGGAGCCCGAGGTATGGCCTGGGGTATGGATTACATCCAGGATATAATTGCCCAGATCCATCCGACACCGGTCTTTTAGGCATAAATGCACCTTCAGGGGTAACTCATTCATATCCCGGCTCTGGTAATGAGTAACGACCCGGTCTGCCAGGGTTATCTTATTGGCCGAGTAGCGATGGGAAGCGATGAGGGCATAGTCCTGAAAATAGCGGTTAGCCCCTATGTGATCAAAATGTTCATGGGTATTTATTATTATGTCAATATCTTTTACCTTGAGGCCCACCTTTAGGAGGAGGCTTTCCAACTTTTGAAAGTTCTCATCTGCCCCGGAATCAATCAGCAGGTTCTTATAATCTCCTTTTATCACGTAGGAATGGCTACTCTGATTGGTGCCCCGCAGGCGGAAGATGTTAGGTCTTAATTCCAGAATATCCTCTTTCTGATCCATTGGCGCTCTCCTCTCGACTCATTCTCCTGAGCGCAGCTTCTCGGCAAAATATTTTGGTAAGCCGCTTTTAATTATGGCTCCCGCCATCTTTTCTACATCATAAGGCAGCCTTAATAATTCGGTTCTTATGGCATCGGGAGTAATATCAACCAATGCCACACATGCCCCTGGATTCCCATCCTTTGGCTTCCCTACACTACCAGCATTGATGAATACCTTATTGTCTATATCCTTCCTGTAAGGGATATGAGTATGTCCATAAATCATTACCTTGGCATCTGCCCACATAGCCATCTGCCGGAAAAATTTATCCGGCCTTTCTTGGTACCAATAAAGATTGTTTTTCAATGGGGTGGCATGGAATAGGGTTATGGTTAGATTGTGGCAGGAGAATGAAATATCAAAAGGGAGACCCTTCATATAGTCCTTACTCTTCTGGGTAGCATGCTGCTTGGTCCACTCAAAAGACAAGGTGGCCATCTCTGCCTGGAAGGGGTTCTCATACTTGCAGCCACAATGTTCCCGGTTATTAGCTACCGCTTCATCATAATTACCCTGTATTCCCTCAATCTTATGCTCGATAAGGAAATCAACCACTTCATTTACGAATGGTGCATAGCCACCTAGGTCGCCCAGGTGATATATCTTTTCAACTCTATGAGTGATGGCCGCCTCATATGCCACCCTGAGGGCCTCAATATTCCCATGGATATCCCCAAATATTGCTATTAACATGGGTGAGTATCTTTCCATAATATTAACCGCAGAGGCGCTGAGACGCTGAGGAGGCTGTGGGTACCCTGGTTTAGGTCCATTCTCTCCACGGCCTCTGTGTCCCTGCGGTAAGTATTCCTATTCTAGATTGGCCAATTCCTTGGCCACTAAATCTGCCGTCAGGGGAAAGTAACCATCTTTTATGACTACCTCCTGGCCTTCCCGGCTCATGATGAACTTAATGAACTCTTTAACTAGGGGCTCCAGGGGTTTATCGGGCGCCTTATTGATATAGACATAGAGGAAGCGGGCCAGGGGATAAGAGCCATTCATGGCATTCTCCATATTGGCTTCGACAAAACCCTTGTTTTCGAAACCCAAGGGTACCGCCCTTACCCCGGAGGTGACATACCCGATACCGCTATAACCAATCCCGTAGCGGTCCTCAGTAACACCCTGGACTACGGCAGCCGACCCGGGCTGCTCCTTGACCTCATCTTTGTAATCGCCTTTGCAGAGGGCATTTTCTTTAAAGAAGCCATAGGTGCCAGAGGCCGAGTTACGGCCATAGATACTTATGGGCTTGTCGGCCCACTCGCCCGTGAGGGCCAGGTCGCCCCAGGTACGGATCTCTTTGGGGTTGCCACAGCGATGGGTCTTGGAGAATATAGCATCTACCTGGCCCATGGTAAGGCCCTGGATAGGATTATCTTTGTGGACATAGACCCCGATGGTATCGATGGCGGTCTTAATCTGGGTGGGCTTATAGCCGAACTTGGCCTCAAATTCATCAATCTCAGTGGGCTTCATGGCCCGGGACATGGGTCCGAGCTGCGCAGTGCCAGAGATGAGGGCCGGTGGTGCAGTACTGGAGCCTTTCCCCTCGATCTGAATATTGACATTGGGATAGGCCTTCTTGAACCCTTCGGCCCAGAGGGTCATGAGGTTGAGGATAGTATCGGAACCGACACTACTCAGGTTGCCCGAGACACCGATGGCCTTCTGGTAGGAGGTGATACCGGGGTCTACCTGGATGGCCTCCTGGCTTAAGCTAATAGATGTCACTATTCCAACTAAAACACAACTGGTAACTACACTTAGAATCTTGCTTATGATCTTACTCCCTATCATCATTCTTTCCTCCTCTCTTTAAATTAGCGCAGGCTAAAGCCTGCGACTACAGCCTGCGATTACCACTTTAAGTTGGGACACAGATTTTCACAGATACCTACAGTAACTCGTTACGGGTTGCGAGTTACGGGTTTAACACACAACTCGAAATTATCTGTGTTCATCTGTGTCCAGAATCACTTTAGAATTCTACCTGGAGCCGGGTCAGAAAGAGGTCTTCTGAATCGTCTCCCTCGAGCTCCTTCAAGTTGTCATCATAGGAGTTATGGACATAGTTGAATTTCACGGTCACCATATTATGCGGGTACCAGTTCAGGCCTACCGTAAAGGCATTGATCCGGTCAGTGCCGGTGGCATAGCCCAGGTCAAAGATATCATCATCGGCCCTGAGGGTATCGTAGCGGGCCAGGAGTTCCCAGGCCCCCCAACCGGACTTTTGGGGATCAAAGCTATGCACCTTCTTCAGCCGGCCAAAGGCACCTTCTTTAAAGGGCTTCTCTTCACCGGTAAGGAAGATACTGCCGGTTACATACCAGCCCTGGATATCAAAGTCTTCTTGCCTATTCTTTAGCCTGAGATTGTCCCAATCTGCCCTGATATACTCGCTCTTCAGAGAGAAGGGACCGATGACCCAGGCCAGGTCCGCCCCAAAACGGGTGCGGCGGTCATCGCTCTTCACCCCACTAGCCCAGCTAATAATAGATGTTCTTGCGGCAGGGGTTCTTATGGTACTGAGACCGCCTTCCTGATTACCCACGGTAAAGTTAGTAGCCAATTGTAGCCCTTTGAGGAACATGGACTCGCTCTGGGCAAAGGGACGGAAATAGAGCCGGCCGGCAATATCTTTATCATCGTTCTGATCGCGTCTCTGGTTAAGGCCACTGCCATTAAAGATACCCAGGCCATAACCTATAGTCCCTTCCAAGAATTCAGAATGAACCATGAGACCTATATCTCTAGCTGGAACTAAGCTGTTTAGAGTAGACCGCTCCACAAAGTCTATATAACGGGATGAGGTCAACTCTTCCAGAGAAAAGGGCTCTTTGTACTGACCGATCCGGAGCTGGGCCCACTTTAGATATTTAAAATTCAAGTAACCATCCGTAAGGCTGGCATCGTTGCCCTGACCAAAGTCTATCTCACCTTTGAAATCAGTATGTTTAAAAAGATCACCCGAGGCAAAGATCCGGGCCCGCCGAATAGTGAAGGAACTATCATCGGTGTCATTATTGTCCAGCCCTAGATAATCCCCCTGTACGCGACCACCGACTTGCATCTTAAAAGACTTATCTACCGTTTGTACCTGAAAGCCATCCTTATAGAAGGCATTGAGGGTCTTATCTTTCTTCTCCCGCCCTTTTACCCGCTCCAGGAGGCCATCCATCTCCTCCTGGGTAATGACCCCTTTGGTCTTCAGGAGCATCAACAGCTCCTCATCGGTGGCCCAGCTAACCAGGGGCCAGAACAGGAACAAAGAAAAAGCTAACAAGCTACAGAATCTTTTCACCACACACCTCCTTAGCTAAAACAGTTAACATATTCTTCCTGATAACCTAATAACCCCGAAAATTAATATTACTGATACCTCGCAAGACTCTGTCCTCACCTCCTTTCCCTCTCCGCTACTTTTCTTCATACTGGCTAGTAATCTTATCCCGATAAAGTTACAACCACCTTAACGGAATGTTACAATACCGTTAAATAATGTAGGGAGGGATGAGGTTTCAAGAAAAGGATTTGCCAGGTATCAGAGATATGTTACTTTTGTGGTAATGGCTTACCGTATAGATGCGGGGGAAGAGATAAAGATATAATGTTTAGGGAGCTTTAGGCAAGGTGAAATAAAAGGTCGAGCCGCGGCCTTCTTCACTCTCTGCCCACACTTTTCCGTTGTGGGCCTGTACCAGGTGCTTCACGATAGATAGCCCCAATCCCGTCCCACCGAGCTTGCGGGAGCGGGCCTTATCTACCCGATAGAAGCGCTCGAATATTCGGCTCAGGTCCTTTTGCGGGATCCCGATGCCGGTATCAGTTATTGCTACCTCAACCATATCTCCCTTATGTTTAGCGGAGATAGTTATCGAACCCGGGCTAGCAGTATATTTCACGGCATTATCTAACAGATTAAGGAGGATTTGTTCTATCCGGTACCTATCTCCCCCTACTTTAGGCAACTCAGGAGATAAGGCATTAACCAGTTTTAATCCCTTCTCTTCACAGGCCCTTTCTATAGTATTCAGTACTTCTCGAGCACAATCGGCCAGTGATAAGGGCTGGAAAGTGAGGTCTAGCTGACGCGACTCAATCTGGGAAATAGTTAATAGATCTTCTACTATCGCAGCCAGTCTCTGGGCATGTTTTTGGATAATCATCAGAAAATTCTGGGCTGTCTCGGTGTCGTTAAGGGTTCCTTCGATTAAGGTCTCGGTATATCCTACAATAGAAGTCAAGGGGGTACGGAGCTCATGGGATACATTGGCCACAAAATCTCGCCGGGCCCCTTCCAGGCGTTTAAGTTCTGTAATGTCGTGAAAAACCGCCAGGATACCACTGCCACCAGTTTCTGTCCCTAACGAAGTTATATTTACTTCCAGGGTCTTCTCCTGCGGGAATGAGTGATTCATCTCTAAAGTCACTCTTTCCTCCTGACCATGAAGAACCCTTTCCATCCCTTCTTCAAGGCCTATATCCCTTATTATTTCGAGGGAGGTTTTGCCCTCTACAAGTCCCTCGACAGAAAATATCTTACGAAAGGCAGGATTGATTAATATTATCCGGGCATGCTTATCGGTAACCATAACCCCTTCTCCCATACCCCGCAATACTGCCAGCAGGTGTTCTTTTTCGGTTATTAACCCCTGACTCTTTTTATCCCATTCAATGGCTAATTGATTCAGTAACTGGCCGAGGGCCCGTATGCTCGCATTACTACTGGGTGGGATATCCAGGTGGGTTTTATATTGACCAGCTAAGAGCTGGTGAGCAAACAGGATGAGTTTCTGTAAAGGAAAATAGAAAGTTTTACGATACCAGTAAACCAGAATTAATGCCAGGATAATACTCAGAGGTATTACTAATGATAAATCCGTCATTCTTTGAACCGATACCCCACACCGCGAATGGTTTCAATGAACTCTCCTAAGGGGTCTATCTTGGCCCGGAGGCGGCGTATATGGGTATCTACGGTCCGGCCATATACTACCGAGTCATAGCCCCAAACGTGAGCCAGGAGGCTCTCCCGGTCCTGAACCCGTCCCCGATTCTTGAGCAGATATGCCAGGAGTTTAAATTCCGTATGCGTGAGCTCGATCGGTTTTCCCTTCACGTAGACTTGGTGTTCAGCTATATTAATGGTTAAGTCACTTACTTGAATTGGGATTTCGTTTTCTTCCTCCGGGAGGCCCCGCTGTAAGACCGCTTTGACCCTCAAGATTAACTCTCTGGGGCTGAAGGGTTTAGTTACATAATCAGCCGCCCCTAGCTCCAGTCCTATTACCCGATCCATCTCTTCTCCTTTGGCGCTAAGTATGATGATTGGTATCCGCCGGGTAGCACCTTCCTGCTTTAAGGTCTTACATACCTCGGTCCCATCCATGCCCGGAAGCATCAAATCCAGGATGATGAGGTCTGGGGGCTTTTGTCTAGCCAGGGCCAGGGCTGTTTCCCCATCTACTGCCCGAATGACCTGGAATCCTCCCTGGCGCAGGTTATAATCAACTAAATTCAGGATATCCTCTTCATCTTCTACTACCAGTATCTTTTCTCTGGCCATCCGTCAATCCCGTGGTAATCATGCTTGTTATAGTATTTGTTTAGCCACCGAGGTACCGAGATAAACTGCAAAGCTTAAAGCGAAAAGCGCAAAACTATGGAATTATTCCTTAGCTTTACACCTTGCACTTTCCACTTTTAGCTCTTTTCTCTGCGGTCTCGGTGGCTAAATTTTACTTATTATCTAATATCTGTTTTAGAAGGGAAGGGTAATCGGTTATTATTCCATCAACCCCCAAATCTAAGAGCCTCTTAATATCTCCGGCTTCCTTTTCTATCCTCTCCTCTGGCGGCATACCCGCTTTGCCCTCAGTGATAAAGACATGGACCTTTAGGCCTTTTCTATGGGCTTTAGCCACCAGTCTCCGGGTGACTTTTCCGATAGCGATCAGTCCTTTTAGATAATATAGCCAGCCGATCTGTAAGGCATCGCCTTTTGGACGGTAAAACGGGATGAATTTGAGGCAGAATACTTCAGACATAGAAAGTCCCGTAGCCAGCCGCGGGTTTATCCTCCGGGTAATTCGTAGATATTTCCTATATTGGGAGACTACCAGCACTCGCTCGGTCATACCCTTCTCTTCAATTAATCGGATTAATTCTAATACCGGGAAAGCTTTCCTGGGTTTTATATCTATATTTATTCGGGCATGGGGGAACTCATCAAAGACCTCTGCCAGGGTAGGAAGGGTTATAGTTTGTTGCAGGGCTTGGAATATAAGAGGGGGCGGGTTATTATTAGAGCGCCGGAAGGGTTGGGCGATATCAAAGGTTTTCAAGACTTTCAAAGGGGTTTCACTGATCTTTAAGGAGACCCCAGCGGTCCTTTCTAGATCCGGGTCGTGATGCACAACAATATAACCATCCTGGGTATGATGTACATCCAGCTCAAATACCTGCGCCCCTTCGGTTAATGCCTGCTGGAATGCCTGGAGGGTATTTTCCGGGCCGTGGCCCGCCCCGCCTCGATGGGCCATATTCATAACCCCGGCAAAATCAACATAGGGCTTAAATTTAGACATGCTCAGCGACCATCATCCTGCTAGTTTGACATTGTTACATTAACTATTAATATTGCCACCGAGGCCCAGAGGACCCAGAGGAAGGGTAGGTGGCGAGTAAGGACGTTGCATGCAACGCCCTACTTAAAACTTTTACCCTTATGGCAGGGCAAGGCCCTGCTGCTACTTTGTGTCCTCCGTGACTCTGTGGCTAACCGTTTGAAAAGTTTTAGGGAAAAACCGGGCATCCTTCATTTCGCCCAAAAAGTAGTTAACACTTTTAGTCGATAAGATTATTTTACTAATTTACCGCAAAGCACGCAGAGATCACATAGAAAAGAACTCTCTGGCCTCTCCGCGGGCTCTGCGCTCTCTGCGGTGAAGGGTTAAAAAACTATTTTCCTTTTCTCAAACTGGTAACTACTTTTGAAGGATGCCAAAAACCGGAACATTTTCCCTGGTCATTCTTCGCGTCCTTTGCGGTTATATCTGAACCTAGATACTTTAATCTGACAAAGTTAAATTAGCGCAGGCTAAAGCCTGCGACTACCACAAAACCGCATTATTAAAATGAAAATTCCTATACTATCAAGATAAATGGGGAGGAATAAGGATGTTTGAAAGAAGGGAGATTTTCCGGCTAAGTTCAGACATTAATCCTGATATAAAGCGGCATCGTCAAGTTCAATATCTTCCATGACAGGTAAGAACTGCACCCTTCCTAACTTTGCACGCACTCTTAAGGCCAGGGGGATGAAATTTTTTATTACGGGTATCGGGAGATGAACCTGGGTGTTGGGGCCCTTTTTATTTACCCCCATTTGGGCGACCGCATCCCACTGCTCTAAAGAGAGTTTACCAGTAGCAAACTGCTTTTCATCCCACAACTGGTATCCCATAGAATATTCATCCTCTTTAACCCATTCTTTTTTCAGGTGCAAAGGAAGTCCGAATAATTGAGGACTATTCGCTTGCTCAGGTGAGGTAGTAGAATTGCGCCCGAAGTTCATGCTCAATCCTAATAATGGATGGGAAACAGGTAGAGAGCTATTATCTCTAGCTTTTAGCAGCCAGGAATTACTTCCTAATAGGGGCATTATTGGGGAACTGCCTGATGAAATCTCAAAACTAATCCCGCCAGTTTTTTCTTTTGGCCCGATAACACCACCAGCACCCTTATTATTAGTATATTTTCTGATGAGATGAGCCGCATCACTGTGGGGATATAATTCCAGGATATTAGCATAATAGAGGTTTTTTTTATCCGGTGTAACCCCCTGTAGAAGGTCTATAGCGGCTTTATCTTCTAACTCTTTCAGCTTGTTGCCTGGTACGTTGCCAATCAAATTATAGTGGAATAAGGCCGAATTATAAAGTTTCTCCTCCTCATAAGCCCGGGCAACTATTTTCCGTACCTCCGGCGTCCGTTTGGAACGGGGATATTTTTTCAAATACTCTTCTCCTAAAGTGATAGTAGTTTGATTGGTAGGGACTTTCTTCTGTACAAATACCTCAAAGGCACGACTTATCAGCCGGTTAGGCGAAGAGATTTGCTTCTGATTTTCTTTAAGATGGTATGCCTGTTTTGTCCATCCGGTCACTCCCTCTTGAAACCAGGCCAGGTTGGAATTTTCTCCTAAGAGGACATATTTGATCGCTTCTTTTTGGCGGTTTTTTACGGTTTTTTTTACCGAGGCATATAAGTCGTAATGGGGGTTAGCAGCGATGCGTCGGGCATATCTCCCCATATTGCTCTCAGGATATTTTCTCCCTACCTGCTTAAAGACCTTCTTGGCTTGTGACAAATCGTCCTTAAACTCATAAGCCAGTGCGACAGAAACCTCCGCCTCATCCTTTAAGGGGCTGCTTTTATGTCTTTGAACAAATTCATTGCTGGCCGCGAGGAGAGTATCAGTGTCATGTTGAGAGAGGGAGACCAGGAGTTCTTCATAGTTCTCTTTTTCTCCTGGGTTTAGAAATATTTCACCCCCTGGCTTCACCAGGTCAAAGGTTCTTTTTCTATCCCGATCGGCCCTTTCTAATTCTGCTAGCTTATACAGGGCCTTTAAGACTTCTTTATGGGTGGCAGGTGATAGTCTCAGGGCCGTTTGATAGTGTCTCTTTGCCAGAGGTAAATCCTCAGCCTTAAGGGCCTGCTTCGCCAGCTTCATCTCCAGAAGATAATCATGGCGGCTCTTCTTAGCTTTTAACTTTTGCAATTTCCTTTGTACCGCAGGGGCATATTTGCTGTGCGGATATTTCCGTAAGAAGGTTTCATATTTGACTAAGGCCTTCCTCTCCCGGGTTGATATATCTCTCCATTCAGAGATCAAGTCCTGGGAATCTCTTATCAGGTCAACGGTTTTCTTGCTTGCGGTGAAGGCGGGCCCTATCTGAAATAGGGCAATATCTTCAATGTCTAATTCATTCCAAAAATTGAGTCTGGAGAAGAAAAAATTAAATAGCTTGCCGAATTTAATAGCCTCGTCTTCGCGTAGAAGCTTCCTGGCCTCTTCAAATCCTATCTGATTAGTGGTATTGATGATGCCCAGGGTTAAGGCCAAAAGAGTCTCTTCTTCGTCCGAAAGGGGGCAGGGCTTGATTGCGCTATTATTCTGAACAAGGTCTTTTCCCGAGAAAGACCACAACAGATTGGGCAACAGAAGAGTTAATAAGATTAATATGAGATCAAACAGCAAAAAGGACCACTTCCGCATTTGATCCTCCCTTCTGTTTATATCATAACCGCAAAGAACAGTGAGGGGAGTAAGCAGTGAGCCGTGAGGAGTTAACTGCTTACTGAACTTTGTGCTTTTGCGGTGCATAATTTCGGTTATTGATTCAGTTCTTTAACATAGTTCATATAAGAACTCAGGGCATCCAATTTGCCTTTTGCCTCTACTTTTTCTGCTATCCCGTCTTTAGAAGCTGGCACCTCATACAACTCTGAGGCATAATTAGCCAGTCTTTCAAAATCTTTGCTGTTAAAATGAATACTCTCGGGGTCATACTCTTCTGCATATTCATGGGCTAAACGGGCATAGAAATCGCCAAATTTTATAAAATAGCGATTTATGTTCTTACTCTCTATATGTTTCTTTATTAAAGAGCGATAACTGTTATGTATAAGCAATTTGCCTTTTGACCGGTGGAACCAGTTTTTTTCAAGAAATAATACCCGGGCAAACTCTAGTTGCTCCCGTTCTTCTCTGGCCAGAGGTTCATAGGGTGTGCCCATATATTTACGAATAAGGGGTTCCCACGAATCTATCATTTTATCCAATCTTGCTAACACCGCTTCTGGCTCCTTACCTGGAAATTTTTCATATTGCTTTTTTAAATTATTAAATTCCTGACATATTTGGATATTTTGCCGGGCTGTTTTTTTAAGCGGCATATACTGCTCTGCGTCTTTATAGTACTTGATAGCCCGCCGGTAGTCCTGGAGTCTTTCCCAGGATTTAGCTTTGTTAAAGGCAATTATTTGCTTGAATCTTCCAGGGTAAAGCTTTTCATAGTTATTCAGCTTGACCAGAGTAGCCTTAAAAATATTCCTCCCCGCTAAATCTTTAGGGGTAGGGAATCTGTAAGAGTCATAGGTTATTTGCCTCTGAAATTCACTAAGGATTTCCACCAGGCTCTCTGCTGGTTCATATTTTATACCCTTTTTCGGCCCAGCACAAGACAAAATTGTTGCCGTGGCAAGACAAATAAATATTCCCTTCCTCCCACCGTTCATATCCGGCTATCTGGTAAGCATTTACGACTTAGCACTTACTTATATTTATCGCCTCTTTAGCTTATAACTTTAGACAAATCTTCCTTAATCCCTACGATATCAGGTTAATGAACTTTTGCCATCCAGTAAAGTCAATAGCAGATTGGGGACATAACTCATAACAGCAATAACACGAGATGCATAAATCCCTGCGGACGGAAGGATATTTTTTCAGCTCTAGTGCCCCTACTGGACAACTCTGCAAACAGACCTGGCAGAGCTCACATTGCTTCTCTTTAACCTTAAGATGGGGTTTGGCCAGAGAGGAATAGAAATATTTGTTAATCATAGTGCCTAACAAGCCCCGGCTGCCAAAACTTATGGGCATTTTAAAGCCCTTTATCTGTTCTAAAGGTCCCTTTATCTCTATTTTATCTAGGTCTATTTCTCCCAGCCCTTCTGTCTGGGCAATCTGTAAATACTTGATCTCCTGTGGGGCTACACCCATCATATAAGCCATTACAGCATCCAGGGCAACACCATTGTTAGAAGCCAATATCCTGTTTATATTTCGCAAGTGACCATTGGAAGGACCGTTCCCCTCCATCCCGACCACGGCATCCATAATGGTCAATTCCGGTACCCGTATTCTATAGACTTCTACTACTGCCCTGGAAAAGTCTTCTGGATCAGTAGCTATGGTATGGAGTCGGGCCTTTTCCCCTCCCACCAGGATGCCGTACATATTTTTTACTGCCCCGGTAATACGGGTCTGGAGATGGGTTTTAAATTTGGGAAGATTGATCACTATGTCACTCTCTAAGACCTCCCGGGAGATAACCAGGCTCTTGACAAAAGTGGATTTTACCTCTCTTTTTATAGTATTCTTGGATAGGTTGCGATAATACCCTTGAGCCCCTTCCAGGATACCAGTCTGATGGGCACATCTTTCATTCTCACCATAACCCATAGCGCCTGGGTTGTCTCCTACTATTATTTCGGCTGGGTTCTGGGATTGCAAATATTCAACAACCGACTTTATCAGTGCGGGATGGGTAGTAACCCCCTTATTTACCGGGAAAGGGCCCAACATATTGGGTTTTATCAGTATCCGCTTGCCCTGCCAGGGTAAAGGGAATTCCGCAAAGACTTCAGGAATAACGTCGGCTATAACCTGATAGTCTGCCTTATGTATGCTGACTTTGGCCGTAGTTCTCTCCTCTGAAAATCCCTCTTTCACCATCACCCTTCCCTTGATTGCTCTGAGACTATTTTATTTTCTAAAAACCCAATCCCTTCTATCTCTGACTTAATAACATCCGAGGGTTGAAGGAGCTGAGGTGGGTTGGAAAACATCCCCACACCTGAAGGTGTTCCCGTAGATATAATATCACCGGGAAATAAGGTTATTCCACTGGAGACAAAGGCTACAATCTCTGGTATCTTGAAGATAAGCTTGCCAGTATTACTATCCTGCCTTATTTCACCATTCAGTTTTAAACTTATCCTCAGATTATGCGGCTCTGGCAACTCATCTTTCGTCACTATCCAGGGCCCCATAGGGGCAAAGGTATCCAGGCTCTTTCCCCGGAACCATTGATCCCCCAACCCCTTTTGCCCGCCCATCTGGATATCGCGGGCAGAGATATCATTAAGGATGGTATAACCAGATATATACTCATAAGCCTCTCCTGGCTTGATTCTTTTCCCCTGCCGGCCGATAACTATTGCCAGCTCTACCTCATAATCCAGGGCCCTGGTTTCTGGTGGATAGAGGATATCGTCATAAGGGCCATTAACACTACTAGGGGCCTTAGAGAAAAGGATAGGGGTTTTAGGGGTTTCTATATCCATCTTTGTCTCTTCCAGGTGCTCTTTATAATTAGCCCCGAGGGCAATAATCTTGGATGGGTTGGGTATGGGAGCTCCAATCCGGGTAGCGTTTTGGGCATAAAAGACCTCTCGGGATAAAAAAGAAACCGAGGCAAAAACATGCCGGAGCTTTTCAAACCAATCCGGTAGGGCCAGGATATCCCTTAAATCGGCTGGCAGCGGTTCAGCAAAAAGGTTATGAGAAGCTGCCCTCAGATCAATAATATCTTCGCCTGCTAACAGCCCGGCCCTCTCTCTACCTGGAGGGCCAAAACTCAATAGCCTCATATCTCTCTCCCCGGGCAATGAGATTATTGGTAACAGTTTAGCCCAAAAAATGCACAGAGAGTACAAGAGGATTTCTGGTTAATCTTGTTTTTGCGTTCTTGCGCCTTTTTTGTGGCTACATTTTTTTAAAGATTTAGTTGGCTAAACAATTACTCTATTTTAGCGATACCCCCATAGCTTGTCAATTCACATAGAGGTTTTAAATTGACATCCAAATGTGCTTAGGATAAATTAACAGAGTTAGTTTATTCCCCTTAACCTACTGAGATTATAGCTAAATTAAGGAGGGACAAAGAAGATGTTTGAGGTAGTGATCAATACCGAGTATTGTAAAGGCTGTGGTTATTGTGTGACGTTTTGTCCCAAGGAATGCTTAGACATAGGCGAGCAGTTTAATTCAAAAGGCTATAGGTACCCTTTTATTAAGGACCCTGAATGCTGTATAGGCTGTCTTTCGTGCGCTAAGCTCTGTCCAGACTTCGCTATAGAGATTTATAAGTTAGCTGAGAAATAATGGGAAATAAAACAGGAGGCAGATATGAGTAATGAGAAAGTTCCAAGGATTGAATTAGTAATTGCCGGTTTTGGCGGGCAGGGGGTATTGACTATTGGACAACTTTTAGCTAAAGCCGGCCTGAACCACTTTAAAAATGTAACCTGGTTTCCTACCTATGAGACCTTTATGCGGGGTGGCACCGTTGCTTG
>Ga0156295_1307_pt1 | contig 16380 bp, 9 predicted proteins | sample RifCSPlowO2_12_FD_107943 | JGI IMG/M metagenome (GOLD analysis project Ga0156295, IMG submission 107943) | Nitrospinae bacterium RIFCSPLOWO2_12_FULL_45_22 | reverse complement strand
GCGGTAAAATCAGTTGTTTTTACGAGGTTGAAGGTGTCATCCAGTGCTAATTTTGACCAGAGGATAATATAACCCAATATAAGTCCGATAAAGAGGGAGTTCATGATTGTTTGTATAGTGAGGAATCCGCAATATTTATTCATTTTGAACTTATCCATGCATATAAAGCACAAGGGCTGATATGGCTATACGCAAGCCAACCATGGAGCTAGTTATACCTTCCCCTCATAGCATTCATTCTTATCTTGAATAGATCAAAAAACATCTTCAGGGAATCTTTTCCTAGCTTTACCCGGGAGCAAGGAGAATTAATCCACCTTATGGGAATTTCTTTGATCCTCCATCGTCTTCTCCGGGCGATAAAGAGTAGTTCAACGTCAAAGGCAAATCTCTCTATCCTCTGCAAATCAAATACCTGTTTAGCAACTGTCTGTCTGAAGAGCTTAAAGCCGCATTGGGTATCCTTTATACCGCGGATCGCAAATAGTCGAACCAATCTATTAAAAATCTTCCCCATGGTTTCTCTATACCAGGGCTGCCGCACTGCTATCTCAGACCCTGCTAGCCCCCGGGAACCAATAGCAATATCATACTCCTCTTCCAGGGCTGCTTTCAATTTTTCCAGCTCCTCTATAGGAGTAGAAAGGTCGGCATCGGAAAACAGCACTAATTGTCCCTGGGAGGCCTTAACGCCAGCACAGACTGCATACCCTTTTCCCCGGTTCGTTGCATTTTCTAACAATTTTATAACTGGCATTTTTTTAGAGAGTTCTCTAACAATATCTGATGTATTATCCTGGCTGCCATCATTTACTACAATAACCTCATAGCGATACCGCATTTCTTGAAGGTACCGGCAAATCTTTATAAGGGTTTCTCGGATCCTTTGGGCCTCGTTATAAGCAGGAATAATAACAGAGAGATAGATATTATCTTTCATCTACTGCCAACTCCGCCGCGGGATATTTTTTAATAAGCCCCTCATTTTGGGGAATATTCCGGACAAAAATGTTAGCCACCCGGTCGGCATAGATAAGCTTCCAATCTTTACTCTCTATCAAAAGAACAGATAGTTGGGAATTAGCCGGATAGATAACCCAATTAACGTTGTATTTATGCAAGACCTCTTTCCATCCCGCTTTAACCCAGGCAACCTGGGTGTAAGTTTTTGCAAAATCTCCCCCATACATGTCCCCCCGTCCATCGATAAAGACCTTGTATTCTGGATACAGGGCATAGATCAAAAATCCGCCCCAGCCCATCTCATTAAACATGTTTCCCCGGATTTTGTTGGGCTTTATGAATTCAAGGGCGGCAACCGGAAATCTCTGGCTATCAAAATTAAAACTGAATAACCCTTTTCCCCTTACCTTTCCACCATTAAGGCCGATCATCCCTACTATAAGAACCGCAGTAATGGCTAAGAGGTGTTTATTAAACAGGTCATTAGAAACCCGGGTCCGCCTAGATAAAGCAAAAAATCTGTTTAAGAAACTCCTCAACCAGGGAGATAGCCTGGCCTGCATATCAGATGAGTTAAAAAAGACCTCCGCATGTCTTCCTATTATGGGTGCCGCAATTATAGCAAAGAGGGGGATATTTCTAGCAGAATATAATGACATATAGGTCCAGGTAATGATCAAGCCTATCTCGACAAAATTTGTCCTGCTAAGGGATACCCCAAAGGCCATGATGATGAGCAATATGAGGATGGCATACATTTTATATCCCAGGCCGGCGTGAAAATCAGGGGACTTAAACTCCATAGTATAATCCCTCAGAAATGTTGATCCCAGGTAGGATTCATAGATATGGGTAAAGAGCTTATACCCATAAGGGTTTAAGCAGATTGCCACTACCAGGCATAAGGCCCCAGTTAAGGCAAAAGATTTTAGCTGCGCCCTGGCCCTGAGTTTATCCGGCTTATGAGAACCGGTCATATAAGTTAATAGGTTTCCTAATAGATAAATAAAAAGGATAATAAAGCCGGAAACAAATCCTCCGTGCAGATTTACCCAGAAGAGCATAATTAGAGGTAAAAAATAGAGATACTTTTTCCCCTGGGTCTGGTACTGATCGAGGAGCCAAAACCAGATCAGGGTCAGAAGGAGACTGAAGATATGGGGCCGTGCCAGGCAGTGAAGCGTCGAGGCAGAGGCAGCTATAATCACCAGTATGGCGGAAAGGATGAGATCTGTCCCTTGCTTAAGGAGAAATCTGAACAGGAGGGAAAAAGTAAGACTGAAGATCAGGGCTGAAAGGATGACAATGCCGTTTAATCCTAAAATCTTATGTACTACAGCGAATATTACATCGGATAGCCATCCCCAGGCAAACCAGGGTTGGTCTGGCATAGTATAGGAATATAGATCCTGATGAGGGATAGAGAAGGTTTTCCAGATCTGCTCTCCTATCCTGATATGCCATCCGGTATCCCCATCATCCAGCAATCTTGCCCCCAGGGAAAGTAAGAGCAAGAAAATCATTATAAACAATAGGTCTCCTATAGAAGGCATTACCCATCGAAAGAAGGTAGGTACGGGATTGTCTGGAATAGATTCAACTTCCTCATGGCTATGCTCAGAATGATTGAGGGACATGGGAAAAACCCTCCATAAAAGTCTTAAACCATTTAACCCCAAAAATGCAATTGGACGCAGATGAACGCAGAAACTACAGGATTATAAAAAGAAAATTATCTTTCTTCTTTGAATAAAAATATTCAAGACATATCTGCGTAAATCTTTATAAATCTGTGTAAATCTGCGTTCTAATTTTTTTACTGCATTATTTGGGTTAACCCCAAAATTCCTATTTTAGCAGTTTAAGTTCGAACTGATCAGTTCTTTTTTTCGGAAGGTAGCAAACGATGCCGATTTTTTTCCATCTGGTATCAGGGGATTTTTCATAGTATTGGAGTAATTCTTTTACAAAGATATCTGGCCAGTGCCCTCGCAACCAGGGTTTATTTTTGAGGGGCTCAGTATCAGTGGGATCAAAACTCATTAAAACACCATCAATCCTGCGATTCTTGACATCGTCCAGCAGCGGTTTTAGGTCCCAGTATATATTTGAATAAGAAGATGCCAACGAATAGGTATCAGAAAATAAAACCGGCAGTTCATTTAAAACTAGCCAGGGTCTAGAGTTAAATGCCTGCATTTTCCTGAAGACAAAGGGTTTACTTATCCGGGCTAAATCCCTGAGTCACAAGTTGGGTAACTCAACCTTTTAGGGTTAATCAGAATTAAAGCCATGGGTCAGAGATCCTGCGTTTGATAGTACCCGCTTTGCCGGAGTCCTGCTCCCTGAACCGTTACCATAAGCTTATACCGGAAGACAAAAAAGAGGACCGTAAAAAAAGGGATAAACCATACGGAGACATAATTAGGGATTTCTTTTATCCCTTGCCAATAAAGAATGCCGTTGGAAATAAATAAAAAGATAAGGAACATTTTGCCTATCTTACTACCGCGAAGACCAGACCTTAAAACCGAGAAAGAGAGGATCTCAAAAATCGGTATCAAGAAAAGGACAAAATCATAGCTCCAGCAGAATATAGTTGACAGAAAGGTCATTACTATAATAGTTCCCATTGCTTCTTCTAGCTTTATTAATTTCCTCCAGTTAATAAAGGCCAAAATAGTTATGGGGGCAAAAATAAGGGTAAAGTATTGAATTATATTTTCTCCCACCAAGTATTTATAAGCCATATACCTTATGGTGGGGGTTTTGAGGTCAAGGGGGGGCTTCTCCAGGGCTACACCCAGATAATCTTGGAGCCAGGAAGGGAAGTAGGCCGTCAGAATGGCAATCAGCAGAAGGAATAGGACACCCGAACTCAAAAATATCTTATATCGCCTTTGGTAGATGATCAAGAAAAGAATAATTGGGAATAGGATAAGCATCAGGTTAGGTTTTATGGTCATCAATACCAGAAATATTCCACAGAGGTAATCCCTTTCTTCTTTATAAAAATAAAGAAATCCCGAAATCCCCAGGAGGGTAAGCCAGGTCATCTGGCCTAACCAGATTATAAGGAGAGTAGGGTAAAAAATAATGGTAACCGCCCACACCAGGCCTAGATACCCAGGAAATTTTTCCCTGGCATAGACCCTCCATAGGAGAGCGGAACTTAAAAAAGAAACCAACAGATTAATAATCATCCAAAAATAGGCGGCATGCTCGTATTTTAGCAGAGCCAGGGGTATTACCAGCACGGCCAACCAGGGCGGATTAAACATTATAAGGGGCGTTTCCTGCTGCCAGCCCAGGGTCTTTTCCCGCTCAAACAACCTGTCAAAGTCATAAAGATTTTCCCCTTCCAGGAGCATTCTTGAGGTGCACCAGTACGAGATAAAATCCATCCTGGGCGCGATTTCAGGGACTACATCCTTACAAAACACCCCTAGCGTTACTGCCAGAAATAGACAACTAATGATCCCCAAGAATGGAAGTAACTTTTTCTCCGTCACAAGAAATGCCTGAAGGTAGTTTAAAAAACCCTAAGAGCAAAAGACACGACATATTTTATGCCGGGCTTTGATTACCCTAGGATCAAAAACCCCAGCATATAACTTCTGCATCACCACAGCGGTCATATAGATATAGCACCCTCTGCCTCAGTAGAGGTAGCCAAGTGATCTAAGCCTTTCCTTGAGAATGGGATTATCCGGCTGGCTAAATCCAACCGATGAGATAGGCTTCATAGGGCGTCTTATAATCTTCACCATGCGTCTCGACATATTGTTGACTATATCCGGGTTATCATCCACTACATCGACCTTTTCTAGCGGATCCTCCGCTATATTGAAAAGAGACGTTTCTGCTTTAACAAAATCCCTGATTATTTTCCAATCTCCCTGCAGGAGAAAAGCCTTATCTTGCTTCCTGAAGCGGGTAATACCAAAAGCAATCGAATCATCCTGGGATGTCGAGGAAGACTCGAAAGGAGGCAGGATATTGCCATCTATATCCCCACTGAAAGTGATACCTAGAAGAGAAAGGATGGTGGGGAAAACTCCGATCAGCTCAACGGGATTGTCATATCGCAATGATCTGTATGGAGAGCCGGGTTCGTAGATGATCAGTGGAATCTTTACAGTCTCGTTAAAGAGCTGGTATCCATGCGTTAGCATGCCGTGTTCCAGGAATCCCTCACCATGATCTGAGGTCACGATTATGATAGTATTATCCATGGCGCCGATGTCTTCGAGAGTTGCAAGAATCCTCCCGACCCCTTCATCCACTTGACTTATCTCGCAATCGTATAGAGCCATAAGAAACTCAAGATCATTACTGCTCATAGGATAGGGTGTTGGTATGACACCCATATGCAGTTTCGTCTTTAAAGAGCGTGCTCCAGAAAGGGTATAAGCCTCGCCATCTCTTACAGCAGGATTATCTGGTTGGTAAGCATGGGAAAATTCCTCGCATGGCAATGATGGAGTATAGGTATCGTGCGGGTCAAGGTAATGAACATACATAAATGTACTTTTCAATCCTTTCCGCCTCCTTAGATAATTTATCACTATCTCCGTAACGACCTCAGTGCTGTTTTGACGCCAAAGGATATCATATTGGAACGAAGAGAACCCCTGGCTGAATCCGAATTCAGGAATTATATGCGGGTTTGCAGAGAACCCTACTGTTTTATAACCAGAGTTAAGTAAAACCTCGGCAATGGTTACTACCTCTTTTGGAAGAGCGGAATAGTCGCCATTCTCGTAGAAAACGTTGTGACGATAGGGATAAGCCCCTGTCATAAGCGAGGCAATGGATGTTTTGGTCCATGAGGACTGTGAATATGCATTAGTAAACAACACACCACCTTTAGCAAGCCTGTTGATGTTTGGAGTTGTAGAACGCTTGTAACCATAACATCCAAGGTGGTTTGCACGGAGAGTGTCTATTACTATGAGAAGAATATTTTTTTCCTTTAGAGGTCTTGCACTCATCAGGATCATCCAGGGAGGGAAAAAAATCAGAAGAGTAAGAAAAAGCATGTAGTGAAGCCTGAGAAGAGATTTAAAATGTAATTTTCCTTCCCTATCATCCTTTCTCATCCTCCTTTTCTTTGAGAAAATAGCCGACCATGACAATGTCCCTGCAATAATCAGTATCAATATTGCCCCACAATACACCCAGATCACCGGGTGTCTGTAGCCAACTATCCATCTAATTCCCAGGTAGATAGGGACTGCAAACACTGTGGACACGGTCAGAATAGATCTGTATCGTTTCTCTTCCACCTTTTTATCATCCATACATTTTTGTGAGCTGGTGAAATCACGGTTGAAATAGATGGAAAGAACCACTTGCAAAACTAAGATGATTACCAGGAGAGGCCATGTTTCGAGGATAGCATTATAAAGCTCGTCTATCATGAGTCGGGCAACCAGCACGAAAAGTCCTTCCTCAATGTACATGTTGCCGATCGTTTGGAGGATAGTCCTTGAGATTACGAGTGTAATAAGAGCAATATAGAAGATACAAATAAACCCTTTTATCTCCCTGAAGAATCTATGTGCCATTCCTATACACTCCTTCTTAAGAGAAGAAATCAAGGAGCACCTTTGCTAACACTAGCTCATTGAATAAACTTTCAATATATTCGGGAAGAATCATATAGCCTGGGAACAACCCCTGTGGCATCGGACAAGGACAACCCTGTTCTTACAATTTCTTTCAGAAGCTTATTGCAGCTTCTGCTAATAGAGTAAGAAACAGGAGCGAAAGGCTGTCAGAATAGTAGTCTTTTCTTTTCTCGAAGAGCAAACCATCTTCACCGATGACACCAAATTCGTATGCCTTATGCAAAAATTCTCCCATAAGATCTTTATCCTCTCCAACAAAGGCGGTGAAGGCGGCCGCTAAATAGGAAGCTGGGCTTTCATACTCCTTGTAGGGGCTTCCCTGGTAATGATATTCTATATAAACCTTACCCCCCCTTCTCCACCACTCCTTCTCGTAGAATTTCTTAAGAACCACCCCGAGATATCTCCTGGCCCGCTCTTCTTTGAACCATGTCCAGTCTATTCCTAGCCGCCAGACAACTCTTATCGCATCCCAGCCGTAGCGAGAGCTCATTCCATCGGCGGGAGCAGTATCTAAATTGGGCTTTACTATGCACCAATCAGGAATCAGCCCTACACCCGGTTCTTTACCCAGGCGCATGGAAACCTTCTCTATAACTTGATAAGCCCCTTCCAGAAGATTCATCCATCGCTTATCTCCTGTAAGGGAAAAGAATAGGCGATACCAAGCAGGGGAGTAGTATGATGGATTGGTTACGAAGGCGCCATTATCCAGTCTCCCCCATGTCCCAGGGAGCAAATAAAGATTACCCTTCATGTCCGGCATCGTCTCTTCAGCAAGAATACTCTCCATGACCTCTATAGCCCATTTCTTATATGCTTCTTCACCCCATCTTCGGTAAGCAAGAAGTAAGGATAGGGCATAATCCAGGTCCGCATCAGAAGCCGAGTTCCAATCAGTCACCCCTCCTTCACTCCAATGCCATGCTAACAGGTGATCCCCCTTCTCCTTTTCCCGGGACAGATGGCGTTTGCTCCATTCCAGGCCTCTCTCAAAAACTGGTCGGTCATCCATCCAAACGGCCAGAAGCATGGCATAGGCCTGGCCCTCTGATACAGTATCCCCCCCATCCAGGGGGCGTACTACTCTACCGTCAGGCTTTATATAGGATTTTTTATAATCCTCCCAGGCAAGGGATAGCATTTCTTTTAGGGTTCCGGGTTTTAGTCCCGTCATTCTCTTCTCGCATCCTAATAGGAAACACATGATCAGTAAAACCGATATTATGATCTTCATTTAAGGGTCAGAACCTAAAAGCCACAGAAAAGACCACCCTCTGCTCTCTATAGACATCCGAATCAATAAACTGCGCCCTGAGGCCGACCTCGATCCTCTGGCGCCATTCATAGCGGGCCTCTGCCCGGAAATCTGTATAGAAATTACCCATGGAATCCATCCGGAAACCCCCAAGGAGGTCATAGTAAATCTCATCCGCCTCATGAAAAAAATCCTTATTAAGATAATGCCTCCACTGAAAATAGGGAGCCACCAATGAATAGTTATCGGGAGAGAAGTAGAAGGTCTCCTTCCTGAAGTCGAAGAACTCATAATCAATAATTGCTTTTAGGATCGTGGGAAATCTCATGAGGTCGTAGCTTCCCCTAAGCTTAAAGAAAGGCCTGACATTATCGTCTGAATAATAAGAAAAAGAAGCAAGTCCATCCAGGTGGAACCGATCGTTCAGGTATCTACCCCCAATAAAAAATCTGTCAAAATATACGTTCGAAAGTAAGGTATTAACGTTCTCCCATAGGTCTTCGCGATGGTAACCAGCCGATGCCTCCAGCCCATGGTCAAAGGCATAGCTCGCCCCAAATCCAAAATTGGCATTCTCTTCATTAATCCTTTGATATACCGGATAGGAGAAAAAGCCCTTTAGGGATAATCTAATATTTGGAAGATATTCAATATCAATACGCGGCTGGTCCCCAGAAAAATCCTTGAAAGTATCGAAACGGAAAAAGGTCTTCTGGTATCTAGCAGATAGTTTAAGATTATCAGATAGAGAGAAAAAGGAGATCGCTTCCAACTGATCATAGGCTATGGAACGTTTATCATCAAATCCATCCTGGTCCACTAACTGATACTCCAGGACAGGAAAAGGCTTCTTGTATAGTTTCTGTCTCTCCAGGGCTATCAGCCCTTCCGGATGAGCCGGGAAGGCCGTGAGTAAGTTAAGGTAAGATTCTATCGCCAGATCATGGAATCCCTTTTTGGAATATATTTGCCCTAGCTCGAAGAGGGCCTCGCTGTTCGCTGGCTCCTCTTCAATGAGAAGGCGATACTTTGGGAGGGCATCCAAAATCCAACCCTTAAATAGGAACTCCTTGGCCTTAGCCTCCATCTCAACTTCCTTCCAGGGGCCACCATCATCAACGATATCGTGATAGGCATGGAGGGACCCCTGGTAATCAATCATCCATCCCATGACCCTTGCCTTCTCTACCATGACCCTTGCCCTTTCTCTCCTGGCCAGGAAGTCGCCAGGATTGTAAGCCAGATATCGATTATATGCCTCAATAGACCCTTTGTAATCTTTATTCCAGCTCAATACCCTTGCCATCCACAGGACTGGGAGAGGGGTCGCTTTTCCCCGGAGCATGACCCGAAACCAATCCAGCCCCTCTCGCAAATGCCCATGGATAGACAGACTATAGGCCAGGAAGAAAAGCGCATCCTTCTCGTCCCTTTCCTTCAGTAACTTCTCCATGCCTCTCACGACAAAGTCCCGGTAAAACCCATCATCCCTACCTAAACCCATATGAGACAGATTACGAAATAAATCGAGCCGGACGAAGAAATTTTGCTCTCTATGAAAAAAATCATGAAGGAGGGCTTCGGCTTTTTCTTCTTGATCAAGCAGGTAATTAGCATAAATCAGGCCCGAAACAACAGATACCAGTTTCTCCTCACCATTTTGCAACCCTTCGTAAACTTGCAAAGCCTCATCACCTCTTTTCAAAAGAAGAAAAAGCTCTGCCAGGAAAAACCTGCCTTCAGGGTCTACCCCCTTAGAAGATACTTTCGATAACTCCATGAGGGATAAGGCTTCTTTACTGCTCTCCATCGCAATATAGGCCCTGACCAAAAGGAGATCAAGCCAAATATCTCTTTTCTGGCTTCTCAACGCGCTCAGATCATGAAGAGCCTCCTTGGCCTTGGCGCTATTAAGAAAGGCAATTTGATAGTTCTTCATGAAGCGCATGTCATGGGAGAGGATAGGAAGGAATGGTTTGCTGAGGAGGTAGAGTTCATAATATTTTTCGTGGTGGAGAAGTCTGTTCTGGATAAAGAGAAGCGAGGAAAGAACCCCCCGATTTTTTGCATCATCAGGCACGGAGTGTCTGGACAGAAGGGATCGGAGTTGTTCTGGCAAGTCCCGGGCATCCTGCCTGTCCCTTGATGCCCGGAAAAACCAATCCAGATAAGGTCCGAGCAAGTGGGGCGACAAAGACCTTATCGTGTCTATTTCAGCTCTCGCCTTCTCCCACTGCCTGTTCTTTATAAGGAGTTCAGTATAATAAGTCCTAATCATGATTTCTCCTGGAACCTGTTCTAATAAGCATTCAAGTGCCCCGTGGGACTCTTTGAACCTCTTCTGGGCCTCTAAAGAAGTAATGAGACCCATCTGCGCCCTTATATTCCTCTTTTCAAGGGAGAGTACCCTGCGAAATGATGCCTCTGCTGCATAATAGTTGCGGGCTAGATTGTGAAGTTCTCCTTGAACAAGCAAAAAATCAATCCGCTCCCCCTTCTCTTTCTTTAATCCATCCAGCATTTCGTATGCTTCCGGCAGCCTATCTACATGGCCAAGGGCCATCACATATCTGCTAAGGACAGGCCAGTTCCCCTCATCTTTTAACTCTGACAATTTTTCCAATATGCTCAAGCTGCCGGAATAATTGCCAAAAATGGTATCTATATCAACGAGGCCCAGAAGGGCATCAAGCCTTGGGTCATCATTGCCTGTGACAAAAACTCTAGCGTCGAAGGGAATATTAGCGGATTCTTTGCCATTAACAATTTTCTGGAAGGACGCTTTCGCCCCTGCGTAATCTCCAAGCCTGAACAAAACCTGCCCTTTGATAATAAGGGCATAAGGGGCTTCGGGCGCTTCTCTCATAAGGCGATCAAGCTGATCATCCGCCCTGGGAAATTGTGCGCAGCTCACTAGCGAGTGTATATAGCTCCCCCTTGATTTCCAATCAATTCCCTCTCCCATATGTCTCTCAAAGATGGGAATAGCTTCCTTACAATAGCCCATTTCTTGGTACAATCTCCCCAGGGCAAGGTTATAGGTTTTATTCCCTGGGAATTGAGCAGTGAGTTCTTTCATAATGGGAAGGGCTTCCCATCCCCTGCCCCACCACTGATAGAGCCTGGCCAAATTATAACGCCCATCATGCCATTCTGGCGCCTTTTTTATTAATGCTTTCAACTCGGACTCAACCTCTTTCCACCTGTTCATCGCCTCCAGGGCTCTCAGCCGTTTCTTAAGAAGCTCTATATCGTCAGGGTAAGACGTGATAAGGACCCCTAGGACTTCCTCGGCCTCCCGATATTTATGCGCCGACAACAATACATCGGCAAATTCTCTCCTCAACTTATCATCGGGCCTATTTTTCAATATTATTTTATAATGAGTAATGGCAAAATCCTCATTACCGCTCCACCAGAGGGCTCTTGCAAGAGAAAGCCGTAAGGGCTCATCTTGGGGATGGGCCTTCAGTAGGTCTTGTAAAATGACAACTGCATCCTCATACCTTTTCGCTGACAGATAGAGATTCGCTAGCTCGCTTCTGAGAGCCTCGTCGGATGGATAAGATTTACCAAGGGTCTCATATTCCTGGATTGCCTCAACGAGTCTCCCCCGAGAAGCCAGATATCCCGCCCTTTCTCTTCTAACCTTATCCTCAGCGGGGTATTTTTTCAGGTATTTATCTGAAAAAGATAGGTAGTCATTTATGAGGCCTGAGCCCTTAAGGGCTTCCAGCATCATCCTTTCTATCGGCTTTTCAGGGCGTCTTTCTATAAGAGATCTGTAATGGGTAAGGGCTTCCCGGGGCATCCCACCCCAGAGCAACGAGTTGGCCAGATCCTCCCTAAGGGTATCATCATTCGGGGTTTCCTTAAGAACCCGGTAGAGGAGCTCAGATGCCTTCTGGAACTTCTTCTGCCAGAGAAACACATATCCGAGACGTTTGACAATCTCTATATCAGTTGGGTAGAGATGATAGGCTTTCTCGAGATAGGGCTGCGCAGCGGAGAAATCCTTTCTGGTGCTGTAAGCCATGGCAATAGAAATTAAAAGATTTCTATCATCAGGATGGAGCTTAAGGGCCTTAAGGGAAATATCGATCAGCTCCTCTGTCTCACCCATCTCTTCCAGGAGGCTGACGAACTCTTTAACCAGATCTATATCCCTTAACTCTGCCCTTATGAGTTCCCGATATAGCAACTTCGCCCCCTCATAATCGCCGGCCAACCTGGATAGTCTGGCCAACCGGGTATTTATGTCTCTCTTTTCCTCCGGAACGGCAAGAATGCCTATACGCCGATATAGGTCTATTGCCTTAGCATAATTGCCGCTCCATTCGTGGAGTTCCGCAAGGCGCAAGAGCCTATTCTTATCATCAGGATTCTTCTTTATGATGACCTCCATTAGCTTTGCGGCTGATTGAAAATCTTTTATCTCTATATAAGCATCTACAAGGGCCAACTGAATCTCTTCCCTGTCCGGAAAATCTCTGGAGGTCTCTTCCAGTATCTCAATGGAATCCATTAGCTTTCCTGCATCCCTTAGAACCCAGGCATACTCCCGCCTTATTTCCCAAATGTGAGGATATTGGACTATAGCCCTTTTGTATCGCTCTCCGGCCAGTTGATAATCCCCCATTTTCCAGGCATTTCTTGCCGCTCCTATTATAACCTTTTCTCTCAACTCCTTTTTCCCCATGGGTTTCTTCTCCTGGGATAAAGCTTTTCCATAGCTCAAGATAAAAAATATGATTAATATAAGAGAACCGATCTTTCTCAATTTACCTGACCTGCGAGAGAAGTTCATTGAAAAGCCTTTCAACCTCTTCATAGCGGCCGTCATTGAATAGCTCTGTGGCAAGTTGCAATTTCAACTGAGGGTTATCGGGCTCATTTTTTAGGGCCCGCCCTAAGACCTCTATGGCCTCGCTGCGCATCCTTTTCCTGATAAGAATGGTGGAAAGACGGTAGAGGAAGGCAGAATCATCTTTTGAAAGGTTCCGCCTGGAAGACTTCTGGACAATATCGACCAATGAAGGCGAAGGGATATTTACCATCCGGAAAAAGGCCTGATTCACTAGAATCTGATCCCTGTATGCCAAGTTGAAAATAAAAAATACGATCAAGGAAATCAGCGTAAGGCTTGCTACTATGATAAGCGGTTTTCTAACCATATACACAATTTGCGTTCTCTCGAATGAATGGTTTCTATGATACCCTGAAGTATTCAAGATATCCCCTTTGGCTTTCTCGCTTCAGGAACTCCCGTAGCCTCTGTCGGGAGATATCATTATCATCCTCAAATTTGATTCCCAGGAGATAGGTAGTCTGTTTACCAAGCGAAAGCTCCTCTGTTCTTACCACCCTTCCCTGCATACCCACCTTACCCACGGGGAGGATTAGGTCAAGGTATAGGGAGCTGTTGAGGAAGATACTCTCATAAGTTATAATCAGTGCCCCGCTCAAGCTCAAGTCATGAGTCACATAGGGTCTTTCCCTGCCATCCTCGGTCCTGACTATTGCCAGGATATGAATAAAGTAGCGCTGTCCTTTCCTTTTGATTATCCGCTTTGCCCTGAGCATTTTAACCCAGTTATTCAGGTAGGATATATGGGCCCCGAAGTTCCTGAATAGCCTGGGTAGGGCCACATTGAAGCAGTGGGAAATTATGATGTTTTCTTGGACCGGGGTAAGGTTTCGTAATTTTATTCCGTAAGAGTAAATTTTATTGGTCTTTCTTATGTTTTCATAAACAATCTCCCCTTCACACTTCACCACCTCTGTACCAATAATGATCTCGAGCTTAACATCCCGGCTAAGATCAAGAGGGGATAAACTAAGTAGGGAAACCCCTCTCTCGTTTATGTTGCCAGTCCACCCGATAAATCTCTCATTACCCTGGTAAACGTATAGGGGCAGGGATTCAGGAATTCGGAAGTGCCTCCTCCCATGATATGGCTTTGTTACGCCCCGGACAATCGAAAAGGCCAAGAAGCCATTCACGAAAGCCCAGAAAGATGCGATACCGAGGCCTTTATAATCTTGAGAAATATGGAAATAGAGTTTGAATAAACCCCAGTTAATTCCAATGTAAGAGGTAAGGAGAACGAAAAACTGGGGAATCAGATAGAGGAGGGAAATGGGTAAGGCCGCGTCTTTCACGGTAACTTTGTATTCGCTTTTTCGTCTGAATATTGCTCTTAAAGTAGCCCTCATCAGGATGAAAAAATTGAGCATGTTATACTCTTCATCCCTAAAAACCTTCCCAAAGCCCCGGCTTGCGATCTTGAAACCACTTAATACAGTCAATAGAAAAGTCAGGTAGATAATAATAAATTCCATATCGAAATTGGCGATGGGATACATACCGGTAAGGAGAAGAACACCTGGGGATATGAAATATATAGCCTTGGAAAATCCTACAGTCCAGCCGAAGCAAGTGGCAAAAAAACATATTCTTTGCGGAAGGGTAAGCCCTTTCGCCAGAATGGGGTTGTCATAGAAGATCACACTTATGTTTCCGTACGCCCACCTCAGCTTTTGGGTTTGATAGGTTGTTATATCCATAGGGGAAAGGCCACTGGCCAAGACCTCATTATGGTATATGCCCTTCCAGCCCTTCTTGTAAAGCCTTATCGTTGTGTGCAAATCTTCCGTAATCGTCTCTGTTGCAACCCCCCCAATGCTCTCAAGGGCTTCCTTTCTTAAAATAGCGGCAGTTCCAACAAAAAAGGTGGAGTTCCAGTAATCCCTCCCACTCATCATGAGGCGATAAAACACTTCTTGCTCGTTCCAGATTCTTTGTTTTTTTTGGCTATAACGAAAGGTAAAGGAATCTATGTTATAGTAATGTTGGGGTGTTTGAACAAAAGCAACCTGGGAGTTTTTGAAAAAACCTAGGGTTTTTATAAGGAAATGTGGATAGGGAACATAATCGCTGTCAAAGATGGCAAAGAAATCAGCATCAATCTGCTGAATAGCATGATTAAGGTTCCCGGCCTTAGCTCCTATCCTAGTCTGACGCTCTAAATACTTGCAGCCAATCTCATGCGCAAGCTCTCTTACCCTCGGCCTTGCCCCATCATCAAGAATGTACGTATCATGGGGATAATCCATATTCATACAGGCAAGGGCTGTCTTCCGTATGACCGAGATATCCTCATTGTAGGTGGGAATGAGAGCAGCCACCCTGAGCCCCTGCTCTGGGAGATTAACTTCTCTATGGGGAAAATCCCACATCTGGAAAAAATATAGAAAGAGGGCCACTAATCCATAAAGCTCGGCAAAGTAAAAGACTATAGAAAAAATAAGGGCTTCTGGATTGATGGTATAAAGGAGGCGATAAGTAAGATAAGCTGCATATATTGACAGGGTAACTATTATTACTATTTTATAAAATATATTGGATCTCAAATCGGTCATTCTAAATTAACCCAGAACCAAGAGCTAATAATAACCATAAAATAGCGAGTAAAAGCATCGTCTCTCCTTTTGCTGTAATATGCGGAATGTGCCGGAACAAAAATTAGACTTTATTAATATTAATTGTTGTCTATTATTATGAATTAGGAGATACAAAAATGGTTTATTAGGGCAAAAATGAGCGAGAGACCAGCAGATACTGTTACCAAAAATGTAATTTTGGGCTACAAAAATGTATGTAACAGAGATAAAGAAAAGAAACATCCTATCTTCTCATCCCCTTTAATTACAGGGAGAACTATAGTAAACGACATAAACCCGAATTATGCAATCTTCATTGCAAGGCATTGTAGGGCAAGCCTTTAGGTTTGCGTTATATCACCAGAGTTGCAGGGCTAAAGCCCTGCCCTACAAAAGATTAGGCATATGTTTGCATAATTCAGGATAAATAAGTTTTATAGCTTTATCCCCCAAGAAATTTTTGTCAAACGTTCGGTAAAATCAGGAGGAAGTAACCAATATTATCCTAATGATAAGGAGCAAAAATTATGCCACTTTTTGGCCGAGCCCTAAAATTTTGTAACTGTTTACCTAAATTAAATCTATATTAACCGTTCAGCCATCAAGTCACTAAGGCGCCAAGGAGTGATAGTAGCAGCATCTTACCCCCTGATTAAATCAGGGGCCTGGAGTTTGGACATAATTTGCTTTAGGTATAGGCATAATTTGCTTTAGGTATAGGCATAATTTGCCAGATTTTTCGGAAAATTTTTATTTAGGTATTGCTTGACAAATTTCCTTGACTTCTATCCCCTTTTAGATATATCCTTGTGAAACCCGTTAAATAGAGGAGGAGGGGTAAATGAAGGGATGGGAAAAGATATTGGTGTTATTGGGAAGGATATTCTTATGTCAGATATTTCTGGTATCAGGGATCAACAAGATACTGCATTTTGCCCAGACCCAGCAAAATATGGCTTCTTTTGGCATGCCAGCTACAGGACTGTTTGCCCTGGGTGCCATAGTATTTGAGATTGTAGGGGCCCTCTCAATACTTTTAGGGTATAAGGGTCGGTTCGGGGCACTCCTACTCATCATCTTCCT
>Ga0156295_1229_pt1 | contig 16510 bp, 16 predicted proteins | sample RifCSPlowO2_12_FD_107943 | JGI IMG/M metagenome (GOLD analysis project Ga0156295, IMG submission 107943) | Nitrospinae bacterium RIFCSPLOWO2_12_FULL_45_22 | reverse complement strand
ATACAAGTTTGGATAGTAACGGATGAAAATCTATCAATCAAGAATTTTTGAAAACAAAATCAGCCATCCTGCAAAAGTAGTTAACAGTTTGACAAAAGGAAAATAGTTTTTTAACCCTTCACCACTCCAGGAAGTTAAGGAGTGGGAGAGTCAGGGAGTTAGGGTTGAAGAGGGTCCGCAAACTCCCACACTTCAAAGAGGCCAGAGAGTAATTTTCTCTGTGCGCTCGGTGGTAAATTAGTAAAATAATTTTATTGACTAAAAGTGTTAACTACTTTTTGGGCGAAATGAAGGATGCCCTAAACTATACCTTTTTCTCTTAAAGCTATCAATTTATCCTCTCCATAGCCCAGTAGCTCTTGATATATCTCGTTATTATGCTCACCCAGCATAGGTGCGTGCATCCTTACCTTACCTGGTGTGAGGGAGTGTTTTGCCGCTACTCCATAGAGTTTGAGCTTCCCATGGATTGGGTGGGTAACTTCAGTCACCATGTCCCGCTCCTGGATATGGGGGTCTTCAATTATCTGACGGAAATCATATATCCTGGCTGCTACCAGCTCTGCTTCGTCAAATAGCCTCACTACTTCTTCTACTGTCTTACCCATAGTCCATTGTTGGATAGTGTCGGCACATAATTGGAAATTGGTTACTCGGTCTATCAAGGTTCTGGTACGAGGGTCAGTAATAAGGTCCTCCCGCCCGATGAGTTTACAGAGCCTCTCCCAATGGGTCTGAATAGCTACCAGGGAGCAGACATAGCCATCTTTACAGCGATAAAGGACCCGCGTCCCTATGGGATGTGCCCCACTACCCAGTCTCTCCCAAAAGAAGTTCAGGTGTGATGCTGCCATGATGCCCATCTCAGTGGTATACAATAGAGAATCTAACAGGCAGACATCAATATGCTGTCCCTTACCACTTTTTTCGCGGTAGAACAAGGCTGCTACCGTGGCAAAGGCCCCTTGCCAACCAGTCAAATTGTCCGCCATATAGTTACCAGTAGTAGTAGGTGGGCCATCGGGCTGACCGGTAATGTGCATCAGACCACTCATAGCCTGGGCAATAGGATCATAGCCTGGTTTCTTATGATAGAGACCAAATTGACCATATCCGGTGATGGAAGTATAGACAATATCTGGTTTGATATTTCTGATATCTTTATAGCCGATACCCCATTTATCCGTAGCACCGGGTTTATAGTTTTCTACAATAACATCAGCTTTGGCAGCTAGTTCTTTAAAAATGGCTGCCCCCTCGCTCTTATTATATGCGAGGGTAATGTTTTTCTTGTTCCGGTTTACACTTAGGTGTGGTGTACTCCGCTCCATAAATGCCTCGCTACTTAAGAAAGGTGGGCAATACCTTATTACTTCGCCTACCTTGGGCAGCTCACATTTGATGACTTCTGCCCCTAAATCGGCCAGCAGAGTCCCTACTATAGGCCCTGCTAAAGATGTAGTTACTTCTAATACCCTCACCCCTTGCAAAGGTCCGGTGCTACCAGGTATGGCCTCAGCAAAAAACTCTTCCTTTTTCATAACCCGCCCCCCTTATACTGTGATAGGTTTATAAACTTTGTTCCTCTTTGGGGACCGACGGGAGGAAAATGAGGGGTAGCTCCAAGCTGAGCAAGACATCAACTCTGGTCAAGGGATAGGATTTTGTGTAGTAACTATCAGGCAGTTCCTTGGTCCCTCAGGTATAACCTCTATTTAAATCAGTTCTGCCTTCTTGTCAAGCCAAATTTTCCTTGAATCTTGGTGAAGAAGTTGACATAGCGGGTTCTTCTGCTTAAAATAGAGCACAAGTGGTTTAACCAATTTGTGCTGAAGGTGAGATATGCATAAATTCAGTGAAGAGCAGATCCGGCGCTACAGTCGTCATATTATCCTTAAAGAAGTAGGTGGTAGTGGACAGCAGAAGCTCCTGGAAGCAAAGGTACTACTGGTCGGTGCTGGCGGTTTAGGGTCGCCCTGTGCCTATTATTTAGCCGCCGCAGGCATAGGGACTATTGGTATCATAGACTCCGATGTAGTGGAACTGAGTAATTTGCAGCGGCAGATCCTGCATAATACCAGCGATATAGGCCGGCTCAAGGTAGACTCTGCTAAAGAGACTATGGTCTCCCTGAATCCTGATGTAACGGTCAATACTTATCCCGAAAGGCTTACTACTGACAATATTCTATCGCTCTTTGCGGGCTATGACATAATAGTAGATGGTAGTGATAATTTCCCTACCCGTTACCTGATCAATGATGCCTGTGTAATGCTAGGCAAGCCCAATGTCCATGGTAGTATATTTCGGTTTGAAGGGCAGGCCACGGTATTTAAACCCCCTGAGGGGCCATGTTATCGCTGCCTCTACCCGGAACCACCACCAGCCGATATGGTGCCTAGCTGTCAGGAAGCCGGTGTTTTAGGCGTATTACCAGGGATTATCGGCACTATTCAAGCTATCGAGACGATAAAGCTTATCCTGGGAAAGGGCGAGCCCCTGGTAGGCAGGTTGTTGCTTTTTGATGCCTTAAGCATGGACTTCAGAGGGGTAAGGCTGAAAAAGGATAACCATTGCCCGCTCTGTGGCATCAATCCGACCATTACAGAGCTGATTGATTACGAACAATTCTGTACCTTAGGGGCTCGTTAGATGGCGCAAAAACTAGGTATCTTATTAACTACCAGCCCAGAAAACGAAAATACCTATACTTGCATCCGCTTAGCAGAAGCAGCCCTGGCTACAGCAAGAGAAGTCCATATCTTCCTGATGTGCGATGGGGTTTATAATATCTATCATAAGGGGTTTATAGCCTTGCGCGAAAAAGGGGCTAATATAACCCTCTGTGATTTTAATGCCCAGGAGCGAGCCATTAGCGAGGAGAGGGAAGGAGTAGTCTTTGGCAGTCAATATGACCTGGCCTGTATCGCTCATGAATGCGATAGATTCATAAGCTTGAATTGACCCATGGCCCGAGACGCAGAAAAAACTATATCAGTACTCCTTAGAAAGGCACCCTTTGATACCGTAAGGAACGCCGATGCCCTGCGGATGAGCCTGGGGCTTACCTTAAGGGATGATAAGGTGCAGGTAATTTTTTTGGAGGATGGGGTATATACCTTGCTGAAGACCTCACCAGAGGCTATTGGCTCAGCCCCGTTGGCCCGACACATCGAGACTTTGCAAAGTCTGGATTGTCCATTGGTGGTAGAAAGAGAATCTTTAGAGGAGCGAGGATTAGGGCAATTATCGCTTCCAGTAGAGATAAAGACCCGGGCAGAGATTGCCGGACTGCTGGCCCAAAGCCACATAGTCATTTCTTATTAGGAATTAAGATAAGATGAACCACAAAGCCACAAAGTGCACTAAGAAAAGCGATGAGTTATCAAATCTTATAATTGGTTCGGCGATAGAGGTACATCTACATGAAGCGCAACTTCTGACATATCTTAAACTTTCTGATTTGTGGCTTGGGTTGCTCATCAATTTTAATGTTCCAGTTCTTAAGGATGGCATCCGAAGGATTGTTAATTAAATTCTTTGTGTTCTTTGTGTCTTTGTGGTAACAAATTTAAGAACAGAGAGGAGAATTGTGGAGAACCTGGTGATTGATAAAGAGCTTGACCTTAAAGGAGAGGTCTGCCCCTATACCTTTGTAAAGTCCAAACTGGCCATAGAAGAGATGGCCTCGGGGTCTATATTGCGTGTTATCGTTAATTATTTACCTGCTACCAAGAATGTACCTCGAAGTATGGAACATGAAGGGAATAAGGTATTAAAAGTAGCCCCTATAAATGGCTCTGATTGGGAAATAATCATCCAGAAAGAATAGCGATAATAAGTAAAATAATAGTTGCGAGTTGCGAGTTTAACCCTTAACCCGCAACCCGTAACCCATAACCCGCAGATGGAAGATTTAGAGCAACTGGCCCGGCATCTTGGTTGTCACGATGCCCAGGTGATTGCTGTCAGAAACATTGTGACTGCCCCCTGGGTATTTCTAAAATGTAAATATGGCTGTCCTTATTACAACAATTGCCTGGTCTGCCCACCTTTCTCCCCTTCTCTCGAAGAGATGAGGCTTATATTAAGAGATTATAATGAGGCATTGCTCTTCCGGGCTGACAGTAGCTGGTTAATCCGGTATCTAGCTACAGAATTGGAAAGGGCCTTCCTTAACCGCGGTTTTGTTAAAGCCTTTGGACTGGGCTCTGGTCCCTGCCGGCTATGTGAGTCTTGTGATACTAGCCGCCCCTGCCAACACCCTACCCAGGCCCGGCCTTCTATGGAAGCCACGGGGATAGATGTGTTTAGCACGGTAAGGCGTTGTGGTTGGGAAGGTAGGTTCGTGGCAGAAAAGGATAAGTCCAGGGATTTTTTTGGCCTGGTATTACTCAGATAATACATAAGCGATTAGCTATCAGCCATCAGCTTTCAGCGAAATCAATCGTGAGGCGTAAGGAGTGAGTGAGGGGTAAGGCGTGAGGAAAAAAATCACCTTACGCCTCATGCCTTACTACTAACGGAAAGAGTTGACTGCTGATTGTTGACAGCTCAACACTTTCAGCAATAAGGGATGGAGTTGTTAAAGGATAAAGGGGCAGATTATTTGATCCAGCTTAGCCGTGGCTATTGGCTTTCGCAATCCCTATTTGTGGCCCACCGAGCAGGTATTTTTGAGCTTTTGGCCGGAGGCCCTATGGATGCAGAAGAGATAGCTGCCCATCTTCAACTGGACCCTCGTGCTACTACTATTTTCCTGACTGCCCTCACTAACCTGGGCCTGCTAACCAGGAGCAATGATCAGCAATATTATAACAGTCCATTGAGCAATCAATACCTGGTTAAGGGCAGACAGGGTTATATAGGCGATTTTATCTCCCATACCGAGTACATGAAAAATTACTGGGAAGGGCTGGCTGAGGTACTAAAATCCGGCCAACCACTCATATCAAATACCTATACCGAACCTGATCCTTCCCAGTTGACCCTGTTTATTAGGGCTATGGAGCAGGCTACTAGCCTGGTGGCTCCCGAGATAATAGCTAGTCTGGATTTAGAAGGTAAAGATCATTTATTAGACCTGGGCTGTGGCCTGGCCCCTATCACGCGATTATTATTGGCTCAATACCCTCATCCCCAGATCACCCTCTTTGACTTGCCCCATATAATAAAAATGGTAAGAGATATCTCACCGCTACTTAATGGCCAGGGCAGGGTCTCTTATAAGGAGGGAGATTGCCGCTACGAGGACTATGGAGATAGGATTTATGATGTTATCCTGATCTCTCAACTGATTCATATGTATGACCCTGAGACCAACAATAATATCTTTGCTCGGGCCTATAGGGCATTGAGGCCGCAAGGGTGTCTGATAATCCATGACTATGTCTTAACTGATGACAACCCTATCCCCTGGCAAGGGGCCCTTTTCTCACTGAATATGCTGGTAGGTACCTGGGGAGGCAGGAATTACGGCTGGGATGAGCTCCGGAGCATCCTGGAAAACCTCGGCTTTTCTGGGTCCCGGCTAAAACCATTAACCGGTGGCACTTCACTAATTATAGCGGTTAAATAAAATAATTTTGGGACACAGATGAACGTAGATTTTCAAGATTGTAGAACAGTGAGCAGATAACTGCTTACTCCTTACGCCTCACTCCTTACCGTTTTATCTGCGTGAATCTGCGGAAATCCGCGTCCTGAATATAATTTGGGGAGGTAGAGATGGCAACATTAGTAGAATTGGCTAAAGAAGGGATCATAACCTCCGAGATGAAGGAGGTAGCAAAGGTAGAGGGGGTAGAACCCAGGTACATCCAGCAGAAGATGGCCTTGGGACAGGTTATCATCCCCGCTAACCCGCAGCATAAGGCTAAGCCGGTAGGGATCGGCAAGGGCCTCTGGACAAAGATCAATGCCAGTATAGGCACCTCGCCTGATATTTGTAGTATTGCTGAAGAAGTAGCTAAGGCATTAGCCGCGGAAGAAGCTGGTGCTGACACCTTGATGGACCTTAGTGTAGGCGGAGACCTGGATCGGGTACGGCAAGAGATTATAGCCGCCGTGAAAATACCCGTCGGTAGTGTCCCTTTATATCAGGCATTTTGTGAGGCTAATCGAAAATATGGCGCTCCCAATAAGCTAGATGAAGAACTCCTATTTGATGTTATAGAAAAGCAATGTGCGGATGGGATCTCATTTATGGCTATCCATTGCGGCATCAACCTCTACACAATAGATCGCCTCAAGCGACAAGGGTACCGCTATGGTGGCCTGGTCTCTAAGGGTGGCAGCTCTATGGTGGCCTGGATGCTCCATAACAACCGGGAAAACCCCCTTTATGAGCAATTTGATCGGGTAGTGAATATCCTCAAGAGATATAATGGTGTATTATCGCTGGGGAATGGTCTGCGAGCCGGGGCTATCCATGATTCGAGCGACCGGGCCCAGATCCAGGAGCTGGTAATAAATTGCGAGTTAGCAGAGATCGGCCTGCAGATGGGGTGTCAGATGATGGTGGAAGGGCCGGGGCATGTCCCTTTGGATGAGATAGAAGCTAATATCATATTACAGAAAAGGATGAGCAATGATGCCCCTTATTATATGCTGGGGCCTATCGCTACTGATGTTGCGCCCGGCTTTGACCATATAGCCGCTGCTATTGGTGCCGCTTGTTCATCGCGCTATGGCGCTGATCTGATCTGTTATATTACCCCGGCCGAGCACCTGGCCCTACCTACTATAGAAGATGTAAAGACCGGTGTGAAAGTAGCTAAAGTAGCGGTCCATATTGGCGATATGAACAAGTATAAAGATAAAGGACGGCAGCGCGACCTGGCTATCAGCAAAGCCCGCCGAGACCTGGACTGGGATGCCCAGTTTGCCCTGGCGCTTTATGGCAATGAAGCCAGAAAGATCCGTGAAGCCCGGCAGCCTTCCCTGGCTGATACCTGTACTATGTGTGGCTCTTTTTGTGCCCTAAGGAATGCCAATATCCATTTTCAGACAGCATTAGCCCAGGGCATAAAAAAATAAAAAATCTTGTAATAGTTTAGCCAAATAAAGCCTTATAATATTTGCCACGGATACACACGGATGACCAAAGCGTAGAGTGTAAAGATTAAAGCTGAGGTAATTTATTCCTTAGTTTTGCACTTTGCGCTTTAAGCTTTACGCTATCTGTGTCCATCCGTGGTTAAAATCCTAATATTGACTAAACAATTACAAAATCTTTGCAAGGCCCCCGATTAAAGAAGAATTGTTTGTGGCGCATATGGTTAATGGAATAATGGAGGTGTAGGTATGATCAACAATAATAAGATTGCCTGGCAAAACCCTTTTGCCAAAGATCGATTAGAAGACTGGAGAGTGGAAGAATTTCCAGCGAATTATAAAGAATTGGTTAGCTGTTTTGCTCCTCCAGGATTTATGGACAAATTAGAAGATCCAAGTATTACGAAAGCACTAATAATAATGGGTGGAAGAGGCTGTGGAAAATCACATATTCTTAGAATGTTATCAGTCCAATCCGTAATTAACGATATAAGAAGAAAATTAAATAAGAAAGAATTGATCATGAGAGACTATAATAGAGGATATTTTGGTGTCTATGTCAAATCAGATTGTTTTTTTCCTCTTTCAACCGAGAATATATCGTTTCTTTCAATTGATCAGCTTAATCCCATTTTTGAGCATTTATTTAACTTGCAAATAGGCAGAGCAATTTTGGATGCAACCCGGTTTTTCTGCATCAATTTTTCAGATATCCCAAAAGAGAAAAAAGCAAAAATCTGGCTCAAAATTGCTGGAAGAACTGCAATACTAAGGGGCCACACTTTTTCTGAGATCTTTAATTCATTAGATAGTGAAATAAAGGAAATTCAAAATTTTGTAAAATTGTTTCCCTATGAAAAGGATTTTTCTAAGTTTAGAGAAAACCTACATTTTACTAACACCCCTGATTTTATATTAGAACTTTTCAATATTATCCGAAATGAAATAGAAATTTTGAGTGAAAAGGTTTTGTTCGTTTTAATTGATGAGTATGAAGATTTAGATACCTACCAGCAAAAACTAATTAATCGTCTTATAAAACAACGCAGGTTGATTTTCAGGATTGCCTCAAAGATTAAAGGTATTAAAACTTTAGAAAGAATTGATGAGGTACATGACTATGAAATAATACCTCTGCATTTTGATGTATCAAGAGAGACTCGGGCACCATATAAGCGCCTCGCAAAAGATATATTTGTCAATAGGTTAAATCTGTATGATAGTTTTTATAAGGAAAAAGATCCTGGGAGATTGCTCCCATCACTCACATTGAAATACGAAGATTTAACAGAAGAAGAAATCCAAAGAGAATTAAAAAAGATACGCAATGATTTAACGAAAAAGAAAAATATCGAAGACCCTGAAGTGTATCGGAAAAATTTTGAAGGACATTATAGAGATGCAGCAATATATAGGTTACTTAGGCAAAAAGGAAAGGATAAATTGTATGCAGGATTTGATGAGTATGTTGCTCTATCGTCTGGAATAATACGACTTTTTATATGGTTATGTCGTGGGGCTTTTTCATTAGCCCGTCAAAATGGAATGAGAATTGAAGAAGGACAATCCATAGATGTGCATACTCAATCTAAAGCCGCATGGGAGGTTTCCAAGAGAGAACTTACAATTACAATCCCACAAAATGTTACCAATCAATATGGGCAAAAATTGGGACGATTCATTTTTGATATCGGAAGTATCTTGCGCGCCAAGCTCCATTTCTCAACTCAACCCCAGGCAAATAGAATTGAAATAATTGACAGCGAGAAGTTTGAGGATGAAGACTATAGAATAGTGAGAGGACTTATTGAAAGTGGGTTAGATTTACCAGTATTTCTTAGTGAGGTTTCTTTTAAACCAAGAGATGTGAAATATCCAATGCCGGAATCTTTTAGTTTAAATTGGATCTTTAGTCCTTTGCTTGGAATCTCACTCGAAAAGCGTTGGCGGACTGAGCTTAAGGTAGAAGAATTGAAAGGGTTATGTTCTACTGAGAACCGCACAGAAACACTTGAAAAGATTATCAAGCAAATTGAGGAAAGAAAGAGGGTTGTGCGTAAGAAAGATAAACAGACAAAGCAGACTTCGCTTTTTCCATTCAATGATAAAAAGATCCCTTTGAACCTTTCTAATTGTCCAGTTACAGGTGTTGGATGTAATCAAAATTTAATAAAATATTCTTTATCGGAGATAAAAGCCAAAGCTTTTCTGGCCATCCCTTTTGACCCAAAAAGTTGGGTTAAAGATCCTAGGAGATGGATAAAGGAATCGATGCATGATAATTTTAAGATTCGATGTGTAGATGTTGATGATGTTGAGGTAAAGGGAGGACTAATCCTTTGTAAAATTTGCTCTTGCGTAAGGCAAATGCCAATTGGTCTTTTTGAGATTACTGAGGTTAATCCAAATGTAATATTTGAATTGGGAATGGCAACTGGATTAAATAAACTAAACTTTATGCTGGTTTATAAGGAAAAAATCCCACCCAATCATAAGGCGAATTTTCCTCCCCCGCCTTTGGAAGGGATAGAGTATACGCCGTATCAACTAAGTCCGGCTAGCATAGCTGAAACTATTCAGGATAAAATTTTGCCTACAATTGAAAACACAAAGAAAGAACGTCAAGTATCATGCTGGGTGCTTAGAGGCAATTGTCCAAATATGAAGGTCGAAACAAAAGAAGGCAAGATATTCATAGGCATGCCTTTCGATAAAAATCAAGATTTCTTTAAGACCACTGAGAGGCTAATTAGAGAACTTCTAAGTCAAAAACACCAAATTGTAGTACACGTCCCTGCAAAAACTTTGGCTAATTTATGCCAGATGTGTAAAGCAATCAGAAGCTCCTCTTTTTGTATCATTGACACTACCTATAATGACATATCCATGATGTTTGGCCTTGGTCTTGCATTTGGAAGAGATAAGAAATTCATTCAGCTTCATAATACCAGCTTAAGTTCTGAGCGTCCTATTTCGGATCTAAGACCATGGGCTATAGAATATACAAATTTAGCAGAGTTGAAAGAATTGTTAAGAAATGACCTTCAGATAAGACTTGGAGATTTGTAGCATGGATGAATTGCAACCAAAAAGAGTTGATAGAATTTTCTCTATTAGAAAAGATGTACCTGACACTATTTTTTTAACATGCGGTAGTTTTGAGGAAAGATGTTTGGGGGTACCACAAAGGTGTGAAACTAACTTTTCAGAGAGGATAGTATTGTTTAGATTTACAGAGCCAAACGAGAAAAGAGAGAATCTTATTGAAGAAATGCAAAGCCTTTTTAAAATTGAAACCTTTGAGGAGAAATATTATACAATTGCCGTTGAGCATGGAAAAAGTACTGAAAGCATTCTAAAATTTCATAATTACTGTAAACATAACAGTTTATTGGGGCATAAAAATCTCGTGATTACAATGGATATAACCACCTTTACAAAAAGTCTTTTGTTAGATACCCTATTTTACATAAGAAAGTTTCTTAATGTAGAAAAATTACGACTGCTTTATACGATACCAAAAAATTATGCATCACCGGAAGAAGGTGAATTGTCTTATGGAATTAAGGGGATTCATATTTTACCATTCTATTGGAATGAATGGTTTTCTACCAGAGATGACCTTTTGATAATCATTTTAGGTTACGAGGAGATGAGAGCATGGTCGTTGATTAATAAATTTGATGCAAATGTTAATCTGCTTTTCGTGACAAAACCTGGCTCCATACCCACATGGGATACATACTGCGAAAAATATAACGAACTACTTTTGAAAGAGATACCTTCTAAAGATAGTATTTCTGCACTCAATCCAGTTGAAACAAGTAATGTTCTTAAGAAATATATTACTGATGCCATAACTAAAAAATATAACATATTTATATCACCTCTTGGCACAAAGCCACAGATAATAGGCATTTTCTTTTATCTTCTATCTAATCCAAAGATACCACTTAATATAATTACCACTACACCCGTTGAACACAATATTCCCTACTATTCGTGGGGTATAGGCAACACTTTTCAATTTTTCTTGCCATTACCCAAGGTAAACACTTTATGAGCAAAGTAAAAAGAATGGACTTTCAACGGTTATATAGTCTTAAAGAGATTCCTGCTACAAATTATCTGACCCATGGAATTCATTCTTATACTGCCAAACTTATTCCTCACATCCCTCGTTATTTTATAGAAAAATATACCAAAAGAGGGGACGTGATTTTCGACCCTTTTTGTGGCTCGGGAACAACACTTTTGGAAGCAAGATTTTTGAGCAGAAATGCTATAGGTATCGATATTAACCCATTGGCAACACTTATCTCAGAGGTGAAAACCACGCCATTAGATATAGATGAACTCAGTTTAGCAATTCGTTTAGTTAAAGAAGATGTAAAAAATAGCAATAGGAAACTAACTGTAGTGTTTCCAAATATTGACTATTGGTTCTGCAAAAAAGCAAGGAATGAACTATCCAGGATAAAATTTAGTATTGAGAGTCTCAATGGTAGATTTAGTGAAAGTCTCTATAGGTTTTTATTAGTTTGTTTTTCTTCAATAATTAGAAAGTCATCTTATGCTGATCCTCGAATGGCAAAAACATACAAATCGAAAAGAGTTATAGAGAAAGTCAAAACAGGATGGGTACCTACACCAATACAATATTTTGAGGACTCTATTGCTAAAAATTTTGAAAAAATTAAAGCAATTTCATGGCATTTAACCGAAAATAATAATTATGTGAAAGTTTTCCAAGGAGATGCAAGAGAAACTTTAGCCACATTGAAACCAAATAGAATGGAGGAAGTTGATTTCATTATCACATCACCCCCATATATTAATGCTCAGGATTATTTTAGGAGTTATAAACTGGAATTATGGTGGTTGGGATTAGCTACTCCCGAAGAAGTAAGATATCTAAAGAAGCGGGCAATTGGAACTGAAAATATTTCAGGAAGTAACTACAGTGCTATACCCAAAAGTGAATATCGACTCCTCAATATAATTCTTAACCAAATTTGGCAAATAGATAGAAAGAAATCCCACATTGTTTATAATTACTTCGAGGATATGAAAAGTATTTTCAAAGAGATTTATCATGTGCTAAAAAAAGGTGGCTATTTTTGCTTAATTACTGGAAGCAATACTATCTGCGGGGTTCAAATTCCAACATACAAGATTTTTTCTCCTATAGCGGAAAATACCGGTTTTAAGCTATTAGAAATAAGCAGGGATGAAATCAAAAATCGTTCATTACCACCAGACAGAAATCATAACGGCGGAATCATTAAAGAAGAATGGATTACCGTATTTCGGAAGAAATGATGATTAAATGAAAGTTGAGTTATTGTTTATCACTCCAGATGCAGAGAAACTAATAGAAACAGCGGGACGTACATCTTATTTATCGTTTAATAGGCAAGGAGAAAATACTGAAAAAGAATTTATACGAATGCTTACTAAGAGAGGGCATTACTCTGTATTAGAACATGCTTATGCTACATTCAGGATTTCTGGAGTATCAAGGGCATTTACACATCAATTAGTAAGGCATAGATTATGCTCATTCACTCAACAGTCACAAAGATATGTTGATGAAAGTAATTTCAATTATGTCGAACCAGATCCTATTAAAAACAATTCAAAAGCCCATATCCTTTTTACTAAATTTATGGAAGAGGCAAAGAGGAGTTACTCAGAATTACAAAGATTAGGAATTAAAAATGAAGATGCAAGATTTGTACTACCCAATGCTGTTAAAAGCCAGATTGTAGTTACTGCTAATCTCAGGGAGTGGCATCATATAATTGAACTCAGAAGCAGTCCTACCGCACAGTGGGAAATAAGGAAAGTAGTGATAGAAATTTTAAAAATATTAAAGGGTCATGTTCCAACGATTTTTGAAGATTTTGAGATTGATGAAAAGAATAGTGTTATAAAGAAGATAAAGCATGGAGGATAGAGGATATGCCTGGCAAAACAGTCGTTAAAAAAAGTATAAAAGCTTCATGCCTTATGGCATTTACTTAATGCCACTACATAATGTTATATATAGTGTGTAGTGGTCGAGCTTGCTCAACACCTTATTTTTTAGTGGCAGCTTATTGCTGAAAATGTTTTATGGCGCGAAAGATATGGCTCTTTCTTGCGGCCCTTATCCTGCTTTTTATACCCCTACTTATCTGGTCATTAGTTCGTCACCAAGAACAGGAAAACATAAAGGCTGTGGGGCTTATTGAAGGACAAGAAGTAAATGTCTCTTCCAAGATATTCGGCCGCATCATAACCCTCCCTTTCGAAGAAGGAGATCTTATAAATAAGGGCAATAAAGTAGTAGAGCTGGAAGCCCGGGACCTTCAAGCGCAAATACTAGAGGCCGAAGAAGAGGTCAGACAGGCAGAGGCAACCCTGGCCCGGTTAGAGAAAGAAAAGAAGGCCGCAGAAGCCCGCCTTGCCCAAGCCTACGAGAAACTCCGCCAGACCGAAATAAACCGCAACCAGGCAAAAAAAGATCACCAACGAGCAGAAAACCTCTGGAAAGAAGGCGTAATTAGCCAGGAAGGATACGACCGTGCCCGGACGGCATATCTGGCCTTAGAGGCTGGTGTAAAGGCCGCTTCGGCGGAGGCAGATGCGGCTGCCCGGCAGATGGACGCTACCCAGGGCCAGATGGAAGAAGCGAGGGTACAGATTGCCCACCGACAAGCCTCAGTCCAGGTTCTGAAGACCCGCCTGGAAGATGCAGAAATATTCTCCCCTATAATGGGCCTGGTGGCCAAAAGATATTTTGAGCCCGGGGAAATAGTCTCTCCTGGTGTACCTATCCTTACCCTATGGAACCTCAGCGAGATATGGGCCAAAGTGTACCTGGACGAAAAGGCTATGCCTTTAGTCTCTTTGGGAATGGCAGCCCGCGCCTGGTTAGAGATCATCCCAGAAAAGTCTTTCTCGGGCAAGGTAGTGGCTATTGGAGCAGAAGGAGAATTCTCTACCCAGCGTGATGTGAAGCGGGGTAGGCAGGATATCAAGGCCTTTCGTATAAAAATAGCCTTGCAAGACCCTACGGGCATCCTGAAGCCGGGTATGAGTGTCCAGGTGGAGTTTCAAAAAGATGAGCAATACCGTTGAAATTGTTGAACTAACCAAAAAATTCGGCCAGAAGGTTGCGGTTGATCAGGTAAGCTTCGCTATCGCACCGGGTGAGATCTTTGGCCTTCTGGGGCCTAATGGTTCCGGCAAAACCACCTTAACCCGGATGCTTTGTACTATCTTGAAGCCAACCTCGGGCAGGGCCTATGTGGCAGGCAAAGATATTATAAGGGAAGCTAAGGCTATCCGAAAGATTATCGGTGTAGTACCCCAGGCATTAACTACCGACCTGGACCTCACTGCCTGGGAAAACCTGGATATATATGGGCAGCTCTATGCTATACCAAAGAAAGAGCGGCGGGAGAGGTCAGAGTATTTATTGGAATCAGTAGGTCTTACCCACCGGGCCCATGACCTGGTAGCCACTTATTCTGGTGGTATGAGGCGGAGGTTAGAGCTAGCCCGGGGGCTCATGCACCGGCCCCAGGTACTTTTCCTGGATGAACCCACTATTGGCTTAGACCCGCAGAGTCGCCACGTTATCTGGGAAATACTGGGAAAGATGCTCCAGCAATGGAGATTGACCATCCTGCTCACTACCCATTATATGGAAGAGGCTGAGTACTTATGCCGTCGAGTGGCGATTATTGATTATGGTAAGATCATTGCCCTGGATACCCCTTCGGGGCTAAAAAAGACCTTGCCAGGAACGGATGTGGTAGAAATGACCCTTTGCCCGGCTCTGGAGCCTGGGGCCGTTGAGGCCATAACTGCTAAAATCCCTGGTTTACACCGCGTAGAAGTGGGGGATGGACTCCACAGCTTTTATGTGGATGAAGGTTCCAGGACTATGCTGCCCCTCATTGATGTTTTAAGGGCTGGTGGGCATCAGGTGGAAAAGGTGGTTGTCAGGGAACTATCCTTAGAAGATGTCTTTATCCATTATACGGGCCGTTCCATTCGGGAAGAAGAACCCCGCAAGATATCCTGGATCATTGGTGCGGGTATGCCCCAAACTATTCAATAAGAAGCAGCCGTCAGCGATCAGAGGCCAGCGGTCAGCAATCAGCTTGGAGACAAGCTGAAGGGTAGTGATACTGATCAGGTATGGCCGGGCCGACAACTGATCCCTGATCACTGAAAACTCAATAGATATGCGGTTCTGGGCTATATTCAAACGAGATATCAAGAAGTTTATCCGTAACCCCATTGTATTAGTTATTACTTTACTATTTCCCATAGGCTATCTCTTGATTGTAGGCAATAGCATCCAGGGTAGCCTGAAGCACCTCCCCCTGGCAGTGGTGGACCTGGATAGAGGGCCTAAAGGCCAGCGGGTAATAGAACTCTTGCTAGCCATAGAAGCTAGCCCTAAGACCTGGAGGGTCTATCGCGAAGAAGACCCTCAGGCTGCTATTGAGGCCACACGAAGAGGATTTTACGCCGGGGCCCTGATCATCCCCAGTGATTATAGCCGGAAAGTGGTTCGGGGTGAACGGGCCGACCTGGGGTTATTCCTGGATAATGTCAATATCTTTTCTGCCGATAGCTTATATAATGGGCTCAGGGCTGCCTTGAGTGGTTTCCAGCAGGAATATATCCCCATCCGGCAAGAACTGGGCCGGATAGAGGTACAGGAAGAAAACCTCTATCCAGTATTTGACTATGACCAGTTTATTATCCCGGGGATAATTATTATGGGAATATTTTTAGGCAGTATTACCACGGGCGTGTTTGGGTTAATAATGGATCGTTTCTTAGGCATCCATGAAGCCTACTTTGTCACCCCCCTGGAAAAGAAGGATATTGTGGGGGGACTGATTGCTTCCGGGCTCTTTATTACTACAGTTATATCCCTTATTATCTTTGCCCTCTGTAGCCTGATTACCGGCTTACCCCTGAAAGGCGGTTTATGGGGCTTAGTAGCTATAACCGGTATTATTGCGTTGGCTACCCTGGGTCATCTGGGGTTGATGTTTATTATCCTGGGCCGGGCGGGTCACCCCCGGATTGTAGGGGCCTTTGCTAGCTTCCTCAATGTGATCCTATTCTTCCCCAGCGGTGCCATCTATCCCATACATTCCTTCCCACCATGGTTACGGGCCTTTTCTGCTATTGACCCAGAGACTTATGCCGTCGCTGCCCTGAAATCCTTGATCTTCCGGGGGCCTGACCTGAGGGTCATCTGGTCAGACCTACTCATCCTCTGCCTATTCACTGGCCTGGCACTCATTATTGCTACCATTGCCTTCAAGCGCACCCTGTAACTATAGTAAACGGCCAAATAAAATAGTCATTTCGAGCGAAGGGAGAAATCTTTAGACAAGAATAACCATTTAAATTAACGCAGGCTAAAGCCTGCGACTAC
>Ga0156295_1258_pt1 | contig 16557 bp, 14 predicted proteins | sample RifCSPlowO2_12_FD_107943 | JGI IMG/M metagenome (GOLD analysis project Ga0156295, IMG submission 107943) | Nitrospinae bacterium RIFCSPLOWO2_12_FULL_45_22 | reverse complement strand
ATACGCATCATAAGTTGTCGCAGGGCTACAAAAATGGAAAGGAAGGCATATGAAGAAGATAAGCTCTAAAAGAGAGAGTTCGGAGAAAGACGACATGCTCTCTGAATATGATTTTAGCGGCGGCGTGCGAGGCAAGTATTACAAAGCCTATCGTAAAGGTCACGAGGTTAAAATTCACAAAGCCGATGGTACGACCGCTGTCCAGTATTTTAAGCTTGAAGAGGGTGCGGTAATGCTGGAATCAGATGTGCGGAAGTATTTTCCTGACTCCGATGCTGTCAATAAGGCGTTACGCTCCTTGATCCAACTTATACCAGGAAAACTCAGGACAGTTGCTAAGGCAAAGTAATAACCCTGCCTAACAATCCGCTCCACATCAACGCTTTACTGTCATGCGCCTTGCAAAGTGCCGCAAGCCGCACGCCAGATGCGCAAGTGAGCTTGTCGTTGCCTTTAACTGCTGTTTCACCCGGGTCTCTTTTAAATGCTTGAATACCAAATCGAAGTAACGGAGGAGGCGAAAGCTGACTTATATTATTATACTGTCTTCGAGCGAAAACTCATCACTGAGAAAATCCGGGTTCAGCTTACGCACCAACCTTTGATTGAAACAAAGAACCGAAAAAAACTTCGAGACAGCCCGATTGCTTCTTGGGAACTACGCTCTGGCAAATATCGGATATTTTATGAAGTAGATGAGACTTCTCGATAATGAAGTGGTGTATAATTTGAAATTATATAACTATATTTTGTAATTGGGCTAATACTCTTTCCCTGATCTTCTGGGAGGGAGGTAAAGGGCTAACCAGTTGCCCTTCGTGAATCATAGGGATCAATAGGTCTTCTAAACGGCCCCCACAAGAGCAAGCATCAAGCATTTGGGTTTTAGGGACGATCTTATCCTGAAAGCATTGCTGGCAGCGCATGACCCGCTTGGCCCCAGACCATTTACCCCGCTTGGCCCTGGGCTTTCCTTCAATCTCTACAATATCCATAGCAAAGTCTATAACCGGTGCATTACTTATAGCTGTTCCTACACCATAGGCATCTACTAAAGGATTTAATTCCCGAATATCATCTTCGTCAATACCGCCACTGACATATAGTTTTACCTGGTTATAACCGCGGATATCTAGTTCCCAGCGCACCTCCTCCAGGATACGATAAAAATCTCCCCGACGAGACCAGGGTGTATCCAGTCTTATAGCATCCAGGTCTTTACCCAGGGCCTCGGCTACTCGTAGCGCCTCGATCTTCTCATCATTAAAAGTATCAATCAGGGCTACCCGGCTTATCCCGGGCGGCATTACCTCATGGAAGGCCCTTAGTGCTTCGACGGTATCTCCTAAGATTAAGATCAGGGCATGGGGCATAGTGCCGATAGGGTCCTGGGCAATAAGCTCCGCACTGGCTACCACTGCCACACCATCACAGCCACCGATGAAGGCATTTCGCTCGATCATAGGGGCCAGGGATGGATGCATACGCCGGGCACCAAAGCTTATCACCCGCCGCCCGTCCGCTAGTTTCTTACAGCGGGCCGCCTTAGTAGCAATACCAGATGCCTGGCATAAGAATCCCAGGAGAGCGGTCTCAAAGGTACAAAATTGGCTATATAACCCCTCAATCTCCAATACCGGCTCATATGGCCGGAATACAGTCCCTTCCTCCATAGCCCTCACATTTACCTTTAGATGCTGGAACAACTTGGCACATTCCTCTATCCCAGCTAAAACGGCCCATTCCCGGTCATGCGGAAAAGACTTGGCAATAAATTCCGCGGTTACCCGCTTATCTATCCCTTTAGCCTTAAGAACCTCCAGGGCCCTGAGAAAGTATACATCAGTAATCTTTCCCGCTACTATATCCTGCCAGGTAGCAGTATGAAACATTTTCTCCCCCAAGGTTCTCTATGTTGTTTATCTAAGAACTTTGAGCATTCATCGGCCACAAAACTTATCGTAAGGCGTAAGGCGTAAGGCGTGAGGAGTATCTCCTTACGCCTCACGCTCTCACGCTTTACCCCTTACCCTCTTATTCCTTACGCCTCACGATTGATTTAGTTGAAAGCTGACGGCTGAAAGCTGAACGCTTATATTTCTATTATGCTTCTCTTAAGGCAGCAGCGGCCCTCTCCGGTGCGACAAAATTTATAAAGAAGCCGGTTCCCCATTCAAACCCAGGCTGTCTTTCCAGCCTCGGCCTAAGTTCAATATGCCAATGATACTCTTCCCGGTAAGCCTCTTGCAATGGGGTAGTATGGAGGATAAAACTAACAACGGGGTCATCCAGGGCCTTTTGAAATTTGGTATAAATTGTCTTTAGATTATAAGCCAGGTCGCTAATCTGAGGGTCGGTAATCCGGGCAAAATCGGGCAGGTGACCCTTGGGCATTACCCAGGTCTCATAGCGATACCTGGAGGCATATGGTGCGAAGGTAAGGAAGCTCTCGGTATCAATAATCACGCGGGTCTGGTCCCTTTGTTCCTGGTATATTATATCGCAAAAAATACAGCGGTCTTTTCTCCGCAAATAATCCAGCGTCCCATTGATCTCCTCATCTATCCTTCGTGGTATTACAGCCATAGTTACAATGTGGGACAGAGAGTTATGGTAATCATGGGCGGACCTTCGGTTGTGGCGAGCAACAAAGATCTGTTTAAAACGGGGGTCCCCCCTAAGTTCCATATACCGTTGGCGATAGGCCTTTATGATATTCTCCAACTGCCTTAATTCCATCTGGGGCCAGGTTTCTTCGTGGTCAGGGGTCTCTATGACGATTTCATGAGCCCCTAGATTATTCATCAGATCATACATCCCTTCAGCCCTCTTAGCCATCCCACCCTCTAACCGGAAAAATGGGTATTTATTAGAGACAACCCTGACTTGCCAGCCGGTGCTATTAGGTGGCCCAGGTGGTTCTCTTAAGGCATAGGTCTCGGGTGGGGTCCTGGCCTCGTTCCCCGGACAAAAGGGGCAACCTTCTGCGGTCTCTATCGCCGGCGGGTCAGATATAGCTACCCATCGCCGCAATATCGCTTCTCTTCTCAACTCTGGCATGATTACCTCCCTACAGCCTAAGCTGCCTCAACCTTAAGGAATTGGTCACTACCGATACCGAGCTGAAGGCCATAGCCCCGGCTGCAATCATAGGATCCAACAATATCCCCCACCGGGGGTATAAGGCGCCAGCGGCAACCGGTATAGCCACTACATTATAGAAAAAGGCCCAGAAAAGATTTTGTTTTATGGTCCGCATGGTTCTATTGCTAAGGGCTATAGCCCTCACTATACCTAACAAATTATCTTGCATCAAGGTAATGTCTGCACTCTCCATCGCCACATCCGTCCCGGTACCGAGGGCTATACCTACATGGGCTTGGGCCAGTGCCGGTGCATCATTGATCCCGTCTCCTACCATAGCCACAGTCTTACCCTGGGCTTGCAGTTTTTTTATTTCTAGCGCCTTTTCTTGTGGTAATACGTCCGCCATAACCTGTTGGATACCTAGCATATGGGCAATAGCCCCGGCAGTTCGTTCATTATCCCCTGTTATCATAACCAGGTGTAAGCTACGGGCTTTTAGCTTCCCCAGGGCTTCTGCTGAGCTTTCTTTCAAGGTATCTGCTACTGCCAATAACCCTAAACTCTTTAGCCCCAGGGCGACAAAGATAGGAGTCTTACCCTGCGCAGAAAATATGCCGGCTTGCTTTTCCAGTCCATTTAATTCAACCCCTTGCTGCTCCATATATTTTTGATTACCCAGTAGGACCATCTTACCATTTATTTGGGCCTTAACACCATAACCGGGTATAGCCTCTAATCCTTCATGATCTTCTATTGCAATTCCCTTTTCTCTTGCTATTTCAACAACAGCCCTGGCTAAAGGGTGCTCAGAACCCTTTTCGGCTGAAGCGGCCCATCTTAGCACCTCATTAAGATCATAACCAGGCAAGGGATAGATATCCGTTACCCGCGGCTCCCCCTTAGTAAGGGTACCGGTCTTATCAAAAACAATAGTATCTATTTTGTGCAAGGTTTCCAGACTTTCACCGCCTTTGATCAGGACGCCATACTCAGCCCCTTTGCCGGTACCGACCATTATAGCCGTAGGGGTAGCCAGGCCCATCGCACAAGGGCAGGCAATAATAAGTACCGCAATAAAATTAAGCAAGGCAAAAGTAAAGGATGCTGATGGCCCCAGGAAATGCCAGATAAAGAAAGTAAGTACCGCTATCCCCAGTACAGAAGGGACAAAATAGGCCGCTACCAGATCCGCCATACGCTGAATAGGGGCTTTAGAGCCCTGTGCTTCCTGTACCAGCCGGATTATCTGGGCCAGGGCTGTATCCTTCCCTACCTTAGTAGCCAGGAATTTAAAACCCCCGTATTTATTCATGGTAGCACCTATTACTTCATCCCCTACTCTTTTTTCTACTGGTAGACTCTCTCCTGTTAACATAGACTCGTCTACCAGGGATTGCCCTTCGGTTACAATACCGTCTACCGGGATTTTTTCCCCGGGCTTTACCATGATCAGGTCCCCTACCCTGATCTCTTCTACTGGTATTTCTATCTCCTGTACTCCTCTCAATACCCATGCTGTCTTAGGTCTTAAGCCCATAAGCCTCACTATGGCCTGAGTAGTCCTGCCCTTAGCCCGCTCCTCCAGCATTCTACCCAGCAAAATAAGGACAATAATCATAGCGGTAGTATCAAAATAGACCAGGGGTTTTTGTCCCGTACTCGCAAATAATGATGGTGAGAAGGTGACCGCAGTACTGTATAGGTATGCGGCCGAGGTACCAATAACTATCAAGGTATTCATATCAGCCGTCTTTTGTCTCAGGGCCTTCCAGGCGCCCACAAAGAATTGCGCCCCACCCCAGACAAACACCGGTGTAGTTAATAAGAATAAGGTAAAAAATAATGCTGGTGAAGGAGAATGGATTGACATACTGATAAGCATAACAAGGCCACCCAGGATGGCGCTGATAACAAATTTCTTTCTAAGCCGATAATACCCCTTTTCCCGGAGCTCCTCGTTTGGCGCTTCTAGGCCTTTTTCGGTGCCCGTGCTCAGAACCTGATAGCCTAATGCCTCGATGACTTTTTTAAGCCCTTCAGGGTTAGTAAGGTCTGCCAGATACTCAACCACTGCCTCCTGGGAAGCCAGATTAACGGTGGCCCTGATTATTCCGGGGGTATGACTCAATGACTTCTCTACTCGATTAACACAAGAGGCGCATGACAAACCTGCTAGCCGCAGAATAGCCTTAGCTGTGGATCTAGACGAAGGACTCAAATCTTGAGCTTCTGTATACCCTGTCATCTTTCCTCAGTTGGGGTCAGACCCCGATAAAATCCCTTCTAATCTGCCGTAGGCACAGCACCCTATTGCGCCCCAATAGTGCCCATAGCTGCTTGTCCCTATTGCCGCCTTACTGCAAAAGTATAACCAATCTATAATTTAGCATAAAGAGCCTCACAGGTAAAGCCAAGGATATGGGATCAGTAGAGCCTTTCCCGAAAGATACCTAAGTAAAATAGCTACCAGCAAAAACACTTAACCTTATTAAGATGGTTTTTTTCCATAAAGCATATCATCGATGCGAAGGATCATGGTTCTGGCCATGGGCCAGCGTTCTACGAACCAGACAGCAGAATGATGATACCATACATTCGGACTTTCTGACCCTCAATCTTCTACTCATGCCCCTTAAGATATCTTGGCAAATTTGCTTGTTTCTGGTTTCAAAGACGAGTACCAAGTAATCTCGATCCAATTTAATTCCCATATACTCCCCATCCCGCACTGACCTTATAATTTCTTTCTCTTCGTTTGATCCGACATTGTTAAAATCTTTATCCTGAAGGTATAAGTTAAGGAACTTCTTGAAAGCGGCTAAGGAATCTTCCGTCCGAGGATATCTTATAAGAATTACCTTGGCGATTTTTCCTCCGGGTTTATACTCAAAAAATACCCCTTCAGTCTTTTCATTAAGATTCAGAACGTTTTTATCTGATAGGTAATAGAAATTATTGAGTGTAACTCTCTGATGAAAATAATGGATACTTTCAGGGGTTATATTCTCCCTGGGGACATAAGTTAGTATGTGCGGTCTAGCCCCTTCAGTTAGGATTCTTGCCGCTATTTTTTCTCCTATTGCAAAGATAATGCTTTTCAAATTTTCCCCTTGGTCGAGAGAAAGGATACGGCAGAAGAAACGGTCTTTCCAAAATTTGAGTAATCCTGAACTATAAGTCGCCCCCTGCCCGATAACAGGGTGTTCCCCGCGGGTATCAAACGAATAAATCCCATAAGCATTGTTCGGACTGTCCATCTGGTAAACTTCTATCATGAAAGAGGAACCCTGTTTATTGGTATACTCCTGAATAGCAACCCGCTTGAAATTAAATTCCAGGTATAATTCGGCGCCTCCATCCATGTAGTCAAAAAGCCCTTCTTTTAGGTATACCTCGGGAGGGCTTACAGAACTCCATTCCATCAGCTCTTTTTTACCTGGCAATAAGTCAGTCGGGTTTAGAGACGCCGCATTATATCCTTCACCTCTGGATAATCCATTAGTCAGGCACCAGAGTATGATGGAAAAAATCCACATTCGTCTTGCTTTACTAATGCCATGAGGGCAGCGCCATTGATTTTTTTGCCCAATCATTAACTTACCTCCGTGAGGTCGATCTTGAGATGGTCGATCTTGCCTGGGTCATTCGTGCCTAACCCCTTTCTAGCCGCTGTGTTGATATGTCTTGGGTCTTTTCCTGCTTTCGCCAATTCAGGCATTCCTTCTTTCTTCCGCTTTTCGTTGATAATCTGGGCTCCCAAATAGTCTAAAGCTACCGGATCAGTGCTGAAGAGAATACTGTTGTAATTCCATACCCATTGGGGATTGCCCTGAGGGCCCCCATTATATTGTGCATGAACGGCATCGAGGATATGTAGTACAGCTTTATCTCGCAGAACAGGATTGGCGCAAATCTCAGGGATAGCCGGATCACAAAGTATATCAGGCGGATGAAACCTGGGGGTATTGTCTACTGTTCCGAAGGATAGATTCTTTAATGTTATAGCAATGCCCGCTTGACTGGCGTCTTTGATCACAGGAACCGTGATCAGCTTGGTTATTTGCTGGGTTACTATCTTACTGAAGTATGATCTGGTGCTTATCTCCTTTTTTCCATACTCAAGATCAGACTCGCGCAGCTCACCCGGTATGTTGGTATCATAGTAGACCTCCGGATCGTAGCCTACCCCATCTCCGGTAGCATAAATCCTCACTCCCTGCGAACTTTTGTTAAGCTTAAAACCGACCGTTTCCAATCGGCCGGAATGCCTTTCCCAGACAATGATGTTGTTCTCTTTAATCCCGGCGCTCTTCAGCCCATCTATGATAGAATTTATCACAGCATAGTTAGACATGACCACTTTACCCCCGGTAACGTTCACCTTAATACCTACCACATCCTCGGGGGAGACAAAACTTCGCCAGGCCTCCACTAATGAGCTTTTTCCTGTGAGTTCTCTCATACCTCTATCCATCATTTTCTGCACGATAGAGGCATCCGGGTCATAGGATTTGGCTGCCACCAGTTCATCCTGTACCTCCACTACCCTTCCCACCGCAGAAAAGAGATGGGCGGACTTTTTAACTGCAGTGGAGTATTGACTGGCCTCTACCATAGAAACAAAAGATGCGTCAAGACTCTTACCGGTTGTTATAACCGCAGCGCCGGTAGCAACCGTTTTAATAAAATCCCTTCTGGATACATGCTTGGTCTCTTCATGATGAATATTCTCTTTGTTTGATAACCCCCGAAGCTTTTTCATTTTCTTTATCTCCTTTCCTTTGATTATATCTCTCACCCACTCACTTAACTAAGATACATTAACCCGAAAAATGCAATTCTTTTTTTCGAACTCATGTAGGGCAAGCCTTTAAGCTTGCTTCGGCAAATATTTCATGCAAGGGGGAGGATTAGGGTGGGGGGTATCTTCTAGACAAACATTACTTATCCGTCATGAATGGATAGCGATAGTCGGTCGGTGGCAAAAAGGTTTCTTTTATGGCACGCGGCGAAACCCAGCGTTCCAAATTCAGCCAACTGCCAGCTTTGTCGTTGGTGCCTGAGGCACGCGATCCACCGAAAGGTTGCTGGCCCACCACAGCTCCTGTTGGCTTATCATTAATATAAAAGTTGCCCGCCGCATTGCGCAAGGCCTTGACTGCTGTTACGATGGCAAACCGGTCCTGCGCAAAAATGCCACCGGTCAGCGCATAGGCGCTGGTATTATTGCACAACCGCAGCGTTTCTCCGTATTCCTTCTCCGGATATACATAAACAGTTACGACCGGCCCGAAAATCTCCTCGCACATCAGCTTGGACTGCGGATCTTTGGTTTCGACGACGGTCGGTTGGATAAAGTAACCCTCAGAGTTATTGTACGTTCCACCACAAAGTATTTCCAGATTGGGATCTTCTTTTGCAAATTTTATATACTTGATGATCGTTTCAAAGGCGTTCTTGTCGATTACAGCATTCATAAAGTTGCTGAAATCACAGACATCTCCAACCTTAATTGTTGCGACCTCATCGCACATTTGCTCTTTGACCCGGGGCCAGATGTTGTCGGGAACGTAGATGCGGCTTGCTGCGGAGCATTTCTGGCCCTGATATTCAAAGGCCCCACGCACGATGGCCGTGACAAATGCCTCCACGTCAGCAGAGCTGTGTGCGAAAATAAAGTCCTTACCCCCTGTCTCGCCGACTATTCGGGGGTATGAGTAGTATTTACGTATATCAGATCCAATGGTCAACCATATGGTGGAGAATACGTAGGTTGACCCCGTGAAATGCACACCACCAAGGTCCAGGTGGTTCAGCACCGGGGGACCAATTACGGGTCCCGGTCCAGGGATCATATTGATTACACCCTCAGGCATCCCCGCCTCTTTTAATACTTGCATGATATAGTGCGCTGGTAGGACCGACGCCGAGGCTGGTTTCCAAACAACGGCATTGCCCATTAGTGCCGGGGCAGTAGGCAAGTTCCCTGCAATCGAGGTAAAATTAAAGGGAGATACTGCGAACACAAAACCCTCCAGAGGGCGATGTTCCATGTAATTAAGGACGGTTTTTGTAGAAATCGGCTGGTCGTCGTATACCTCTGTCATAAAATATGGATTAAAACGCCAAAAATCAATCAATTCGCAGGCTGAGTCGATTTCTGCTTGATGACATGTTTTGCTCATGCACACCATGGTTGCGGCGTTAAGTGTCTGGCGGTACTTGCCGGCCAACAGTTCTGCCGCTTTGAGCAATACTGTCGCCCTGGAGGACCATTGCATCTCGCTCCATGAGACCTTCGCCCGGTTAGCAGCGGCAATTGCCTTCTCGGCCTCCCTGGGACCAGCACGATGATAGTGCCCAAGAATTTTCTTGGTGTCATGAGGTGCCCTCATTTCAACAAGGTCACCCGTAGTAACTTCCCGGCCACCGATGATGCAGGGAACTTCAACAGGATTTTCAAGCATCTCTTTCAATTTAGCTTTTAGTTCATGACGTTCCTTGCTGCCTGGCATATAGTCGAGTCCAGGTTCGTTATCCGGCTTCCGAATATGAAAGATCCCATTGAACATGCAACTACCCCCTTCTATCACCAGTTCAGACTTCGCTCAATAACTTTTGTGCAAAAATGTCTCCCTGGAGCTGTCAGCTCTAACGTCATCCTAGATGTATTAAAACGTAGCCGCAGGGCCTTCCCCTGCCAACAGGGAGTAAATTATCTCTCGGATAGTCAATATTTGAATCCTAAGGGGAAAATAGGGAGGAGACAAAAACCGTAAAGCCTTGATAGTATTGGCGGGGTCGACGAGGCTCGAACTCGCGACCTCCGGCGTGACAGGCCGGCGTTCTAACCAACTGAACTACGACCCCACCATATATACCAAGAATAGGCGGAACAGGGCTTGAACCTGTGACCCCCGGCTTGTAAGTCTGTTCCCGAAAGCTGGTATATCAGTATTTTCAAGGGTTAACAAATACTAAATCTTATCAATTACCAACAAAATAATAGCAAAAATGCAACCTATGTGCAACCACTTTCTGACCATAAAAATACTTTATTAAGTCACTCTATTTCAAATTCTTCTATAAAATCACATTAGGGGTAGCTCCTAGTCCGATCTAAGGATTGCAGATATTTATATAAAGTATGGGCAGAGCCGTATTCACGTCAGGAAGGGTAAATGTGGTAAGCCTAGGGATGCTTACATTTTTGATAAGCTTCTGGCTGACCACTTGCCATATAGCCCGAAACCACAATCGCAGAGGGATTCGACTATCTTGAAATATCGTGCCAGCGGTAACAGAAAGATGATACTTAGATCGGCTGCATCGGTAGAGTCCACTGCGCATATTCCAGCATTTTTGATGACCACAGCGTGGACAGGTAATCCTTAAAATAGAGCCGCCAAATCCGCTGCGATGTTCCTGCTGCCCCCAAAACATCCCCGGACCCCAGGATACAGGTGTGGCTGGTAAAAGATGGACAGGCAAATCAGATTACCGCCAATAGAGAGAACCTGCAACCGGAGATGGATAGTAATTTTGGTATCTCTACAAAGGCTGGTATTTATCAAAAGGGAAGGTAAGGAAGGTCAATTACAAAATGGTGTGCTCATCAGGACTGTGATACAGGGAGTTATAGATTTTCGGGAAAAGAAAGGGGATAGTTTGAAGAAAGCTCTAACGGTATTAACTATGTCCCATTGAAGCAGGGACCCTGGAGCGTTCTGATCCAGGGGCATATTAAGGATACAGGCCTCTGATATTAATATGGTTTAGAGACAAGCCAGATTAATAAGGGATTCCGCGGATGGAATTTTAAGGAAGGACAAGTCTCTTACCGGTTTTTTTTGCCTCATCCAGCATCTGCCCGGCCTTTCCCATTATATCTGAGAAACTGGTCACATGGGTAGGGTAGCAGCAGCCTCCTAAATAAAAGGCCTTCTCACTTGTCTGCCCGGGCGGAAGGAAAAGGGCTTGCAACTGACCCCTTATCCTCTCCCCCACGAGAAAGGTACTTCTCTCATCTGTGTATGAAATAAGTAGGGAGAATCTGGATACATCCTGCCTCCCGATGATATCAAATTCCCTTATCTCACTTCTAACCAGATCCAGGGCAGCTATTATATCACTCAAATCTTTCCCTTCCGAGTTCCCGTTGATTTCCAGCATAAGCAAGCTAACACAGTACTGATACCTTTTGGCCCTCTTCATCTCTATATTCAGCCAGTAGTTAAAATATTCCTTCTCTAGCGTATTAGTCTCTCTATCAAGCATTTTGCACAACCCCTTCTATTCTCCGCGGTTAATGTTTATGGTTTATGCCGGGAACTTGCCCCACTATCCAACCCATACTGCTTAACCTTATAAAGTAATGCCCTATAGGATATCCGGAGGAGTTTTGCGGCTGATTTTTTATGCCAACAGGTATGCTGGAGAGCCTTCAATATCAGGGCCTTTTCAGTCTCTTGGCGGCCTTTCTGGGTGGCCTCCGCCAGGGAGGGCCACTCCATACCATTATTGTGTGACTCTAATGGCCCATCCCTGGACAGGGAATCCATCAGTTGTAACCTATGAATATGCCTTTTGTCAAAAGATTTATTGATATTTGCCAGGGGTATTTCCACACCCTGCATGACCACTATCTGTCGGATTATATTCCCTAACTCTCTCACATTTCCCGGCCAGGTGTAATTCATAAAAACCTCCAGCGTTTCATCCGGGATGTCCACCTTGGTCTGCTTGTATCTTTTACTATAGAGATCCATAAAATAATTGAGGAGTAAGGGTATATCTTCTATCCTCTCCCTTAAAGGGGGCAGGATAAAGGTTACCGTATTCAGCCTGTAAAATAGATCCTTTCGGAACCTATTCTCCTCAATAGCAACCTTTAGGTCTGTATTGGTTGCTGCCATAATCCTTACATCAGTCTTTGCGGGCTTATTAGACCCGAGCCTCTCAAAAGTCCCGTCTTGAAGTACGTGCAATAGCTTGGCCTGAAGGCTAAAGGGTATCTCTCCTACTTCGTCCAGGAGCATGGTCCCACCATTAGCAAACTCGAATTTACCCGGTTTGAAGGAGTGAGCCCCTGTATAGGCACCTTTTTCATGACCGAAGAGCTCACTCTCCAGTAGGTCTTGGGGGATAGCCGCACAGTTCACCCGTAAAAATCCCCTCCCTTTTCTCCCGGAATGCTCATGGGTATATCTGGCCAACAATTCCTTACCGGTACCGCTCTCTCCGCATATGAGAATCGGGAGATCAGAGTTGCTTACCCTCCTGGCCACCTCTTTTATCTCTAAAAAACTGGGGGCTTTCCCAATGAGGACTGGTCCTGAATCCCATCGGCCCTCCGGCTCATCTTCGTAAAACCCCCTCTTCAATCTGAATATCTCCCTTCCCCAGGTGTTATTCAATACCCTTACTAACTCTTCTGGGTTTATCGGCTTAATGATGATACCAGATATCCCTGCCTTTATTATCTCCGTGATCAGACCCGATTCATGACTCTCGGCCATAAGGATACTTACAGGAGCCTTTTGAGATTCTCCAGAAGCCTTGCATAAGTTCAGCAAACTATATCGATTTTTAATACAATTGCTATCGAATAATACCAGATCAAACCCCGTGTTCTTGATTCTTTCTGTACCCTCTTTAGAAGGGGATATGAGTTTGACTGTAAAACCCATATTCTCCATCAAATCTATGACAAATTCAGCCAGGGGAGGATTATCTATTACTAACAGTGACGTAAAAGCTCCGTTTACCCCATTTTTTATCACCTCCTTGCGAATCACCGATTCATCGGCGAGTAGCTTATCGGCTTTGCCGATGAGGCCAAATTTCATAAAAAGATCATCTGATTATAACATGGGCCATCTCATGAACCGAAATGATTCCTCCCCCGGATACCAGGATAATTATCATCGAAAGTCACCTTCTGTGATGGCCGGGTGAATATTATTTAGCTAAATTAATCTTTACCAAAGGCCACGTCAAAGTCATCTTAGAAAGCGATTGAGTAACTCAAGGCTTTAGCCTTGACAGATCAACCCTGAAGGGTTGAGTTACAGGGGCTGCTCAGGATCACTTTGACGTTACCGTGAATCTTTACCAAAGACCTCAGCCCTGAGGTGGGCAATCTGACAGAGGTACTCCACTGGTGTTTCTGGGTCATGGTTCTCCAGTTGGGCCCAGGCAGGACATTGATGACAGAGGGAGCTTCTCTCACAACCAGGGCATTTATAGTCACCTTTGGGCCTTTGTGCCCGGAGCCTGGGTAAGAATTTATGCCAACCCTCTTTAAAAGAACCCTGGCGAAGACTGTAAACAGGCCTCTGGACCATTATGCATAACTGCATATCCCCATAGGGGTTTATATGAAAAGAATCTAATCCCGCTACGCAGGTGTAAAGATGATTATCTTTAGGACTATCCCTATACTTCTCCATTACCTCTTTCCAGTTTTGGAGACGTTTTTCATCAGCCAGATCCAGGTTCACTACTTCTTCCGGTGTTAGCCTATAATTTTTGGGTCTACTGGATCCATCCAGGCCTGGGTTAATCATTGGGTCGTACCGGAACCCTACTCCCAAACTTTCCACATATCTTTTGATATCATAGAGCTGGTGTTGGTTCAAGGTCAGCACCACAGTCTTCAATCTCAGGCGGATATTCCGTGCCAGCAGACGCTCGATCCCTTCCATGCACTGCGTAAAAGATCCCGGGATACCAGTAATAGACTCATAGACCTCTTTTGTTATCCCATATAGGGTAATCTCCACCAGAAATGGGGGCCACTCATCCAGAAAATCGGCCACCTGGGTAGTAATCAAGGTCCCATTGGTAAACAGTGTTATTAATAAGCCCTTCTTCTTGGCATAAATATAAATGTCCTGGAAATCTTCGCGGATCAGGGGCTCTCCACCAGAGATTGTCCACCAGAGACAACCCTCGGCCAGCATATCATCTATGATCCGACAAATCTCTTGATAATTGAGCTCTCTCTCTATATCTTGTGGCCCAAGTGTGGGACAATAACAGTGCACACAATTTAGATTGCAGCGAAAGGTCAGCTCTATCGTCCCATGAAGGGGTATCCGTTCCGCTATGGACTTTTTATGCAGGTGCCTGCTAAACTCAGCATATTTTATTTCGGGAAGATGAGAACACCCCATATGACAAATTTTCCTGTGAATACCCTTTACTTAAGCTCCTCAAGCACCCCTGCCGCTTCCAATTGCACCAGAAACTCTATTAGGTCAAACTCAGCTGTTTCCGGGTCCACTTCAAATTCCGCTATGATCAATTCCTTTATCTGTGCGACAGTCCTTTGACTTTCGATGATTTCCCAGATAAAAGAGCCTACTTCATTCAAGGTATAGATAGATTCCATGTCGGCCACATCCTGCCGGATGGGTACCAGTATAACCTCATCCGCTATCCTACGAAAGACAATATTTGGATCCTTCTGGTAACATTTTTCCAAATAGCACATATATTCCCTCTATAATACCAGATTGTTAAACCACATGCCTAATCCCTTATAATATAGATATTTTGCCCTGCAGATAAGGAGATAAGCAATGATATATCCCTTTATCCGGTAGATCGGCTTTTCCATCTGGATTACCCTTCCAGCACGTTCAATCTTTATTATCTTACCCAGGAGGGCTTCCGGAGATATAGGCGGATCATAAAAGGGGCTTATATTAGCATCACCTTTGGTGATGAGATAGGAATTTTTCCTGAGTAGACGGTGTGCCGTGAGAATACCCGGATCTCGCTCATAAGCCAGGATATCCCCTATCCTGGCTTCTTCATACCTTACAGGTTTGACAGTAACATAATCCCCTTCCCGTATGCAGGGATACATACTTTTCCCTTCGGTGCGGGCACGGATCATTTTTCCATTTAATAGAAGCTCTTTCACCAACTCCATAATAGCCCCATCCTGACCAGGTCTAACTAATTCATTCATTTTTTAAATGATCCTTAATTGATGCTAGAACACTATCATCCGGGACAAATCTTAATTCAAAAACGGCTACATGTTTGACCAGGCGCTCCAAAAGGTCTAAGGTATCTTCCATGCCCCTCTTTTCATAAAATGGAGGGAAAGAACATACAAGTAACCTGGATGCTGCATCCATTATCGGCAAAGGGACTATCTGGTTCTCATAGTCATGCCTTAGCAAATATATCTTCTCCAGGGGTACCCTCTCGGGTGAACAAGCCCTGGCATCTCCGTGCCAGGGAGTGCCATACATCCAGAAACGATCCCCAATCGAGCGCACGATGATCCGGTCATCACTGAGTAATGACATATCTTTTCCCCCACAGATATTAGCCAGAGTACTCTTTCCTGCCCCGGAGGTACCGGCAAACAGTATTCCCCGGCCATTATAGTTAATTCCGCAGGCATGGATGATTAATCCTGATCGCCTAGAGAGGAGCATAACCATCAGTAGCTCTTCCAGGGGATAGGTAAAAGGGTTAATCAATATGGGAGTTGTCGTAAGTGTTGGGGGTGGTAAATCGAAGACAGAATAATTATTTGTTGGTTGGATGTATAATTCACCGTCTTTAAGGCCTTCATCGAATATAACGGCCTGGTAAGGAAAAGAACCCGGCGCTGGAGAGCAAAGGATAATTAAGAATTTCCCTTCAATACGATAGAGGCTCCACAGTCCTTTAGAAAGATAGATTACTTCTTTTGATTGCCAATTAGGGGCAGGGGGGGAATTTACCTGCAAGATAAAATCGCATTGAGTATCTTGAACAAGGAAAAGCTCATGGGCCGGGTCAACCTTTAAATACAGATTCTTAGCCGAGGCAACCCGGATGGTAATACCACCGATTTCTAGCTTTAATTCCTTCAATATTAGCTAAGACCCAGGATTACGCGTTATTGGTCCGTGACTTACACAATCAGGAGCAGGTTTACAGGTTTCCCATCTTGCCTCCTCGATAACCAATCTAATCCTGGTTAGCTGAGGCTTATGATAGTGCTTCCTATCTTTTTTGCTATTATCTGATTTTTTATTCATTATCCCCTCCTTTTTTCATTTATCCCTGGTATTTAAGGTCATTCCTTTCCCCCCTTTACCCATTTTTCTTAATTTTTACCACGGAAGGTACTGAACAACATGGCCAAACCTCAATGAAATCAATAGGGTGTGGCTATTCTTTGTCATAAGTAGGTGTAACTCAGGGCTTTAGCCCTAATTGGTCAACCAGGGTTGAGTTACGGGTTTTTGTGACAGAAAATAGCCACACCCAAATTAATAATGCGTAAGGGTGCCCTGGAGCTTGGCTTTCCTTACCGCCCACTGGAAGGACATGATACTTAAGGGTAGCAGCACCAATGTGAATATAGATAGAGCAAGCAGATTCGGCAATAAAGCATTTAGGGAATGACCCTTAAGTAGCGCTAACCTCATACCCTCTAAAGAATAGGTTATAGGCAAG
>Ga0156295_1024_pt1 | contig 16637 bp, 16 predicted proteins | sample RifCSPlowO2_12_FD_107943 | JGI IMG/M metagenome (GOLD analysis project Ga0156295, IMG submission 107943) | Nitrospinae bacterium RIFCSPLOWO2_12_FULL_45_22 | reverse complement strand
GAACTAAAGACCAAATTTAAGCGCACCCAGGATATGTGGAAGGCCCGGGGAGGGTTTGATGCCTGGGGCTGGGCCTTAGGCACCAAGTTCCAGGAGCTTAAGTAGCGGCATTGTATGTAGTAGGCACGGATTAATCCGTGCCTACTACAGTTATTATGGTATCTGAATTGGAACAGAAAATAGTCTAATCATCATGAGGCGGCAGATTGTTCGTGCGATATTGAAATTACGCCTGCCGATTGTGGTATTAGTAATCGCTATTACCCTCTTCTTCCTCTACCATTTCATTGAGCAACTAAGGCATGCCAAGCTCTATCGCGAAGCGGCTGATATTGCCCCCAAAGGCCATCCTTTCGTCCGGCTCACGGGCTATATGGGCCAGGTATTCGGCATCGGCCACCTGGTAGAGATCGTCATGGAGGTAAAAGATGGCGATATTTTTCAGACCGAGAGCCTGGCGAAGCTATACCGGATATCAGATAAGATATATGACCTCAGGGGGGTAATGAATGGCAATGTAATCTCCCTGGCTTCCCGGAGCCGGGTAAAGAGCTTCCGTACCTTCCTGGATGAGCGGGGCATTACTACCCTCATGGTAGAGAACTGGAGCGCCCTGGCCCGCAAGGCCATCTCTGAGCCGGCCTTCCTGCCTGAGTACCGCCAGCGGGTCTTGAGTAATGAACAACTATATGGCCGGCTGCTGGCCTGGGACAAAAAATCTACCGTTATACTGGCCTATTTCTGGTCGGATAAGGACTATCGCTATATCTTCGATAATATAAGACAAATATTAAAGGCCGAAGAAGATGCTAACCACCGTTTTTATATGGCAGGTAGGGCCGTTGCCCTGGGTCATCTCGCCCTTTATATGAACCAGATGTTGGTCTTGTTTGGCATAGCCATTTTGCTGATAATGGCTATGCTCTTCCTGGCCTTCCGGACTATGCGGGGGATATTCATCCCCCTATGGGCCGGGTTTGTGACTGTGGTCTGGGGATTAGGCTCCGAGGCCCTGCTAGGTATCCAGATGGATATTATGAGCATTGTAGTCCCCTTTATGATCATGGCCATTGAGGTAAGCCATTCTATCCAGATCCTTAGTCGCTACTATGAGGAATATGAAAAGTGGGGGGATAATAAGCGGGCGTGTGAAGAGGCCATGGTGGGGCTATGGAAGCCCGGTATAAGCTCTATTGTGACGGATGGGGCGGGCTTTGCCACGCTATTCTTTATCCCTTTCCAGTTGTTGCAGCAGATGGCCTGGTCAGCTACTTATGGCGTGTTGCGGATATTTATCACCACCCTTATATTTCTGCCAGCCTTCCTATCTCTTTTACCAGCGCCTACCAGGAGGGAATTAGAGAGATTTAAACGAGGATCAGCTAGTATGGATAGGCTCTTGGGCTGGATAGCAAGGGTTACCTGGGATAGAAAAGGTCGCTGGTGGATTATGGTGATTACTATAGTCCTTATACCTATAGCCATAATAGGGGCCCAGCGGGTAGAGGTAGGTGAATTGCAGGAGGGTTATCCCATCTTCTGGGCTGATTCGGAATACAACCAGGCCGAGAGGGTACTAAATTCCAGCTTCTTTGGCACTAACCCCTACCTTATCCATATCAAGGGCAAGGGGCGGGGGGCCATGGCCCAACCGGATATAGTAACCGATGTCAATACTTTGCAGAGGCGCCTGGAGAGTAGGGCAGAGGTTCGGGGCGCCCTCTCTTATGTAGATGTGATAAAGGGAGTAAATATGGCCTTGCATGATAATGATCCCCGCTGGTATGTCCTGCCAGGAGACTATGAGAGCAATTATCAGATGATGGAGATATTTCGTACCGGAGGGGGTGTAGAGCACAGCAAGGGCTATTTTGAGATAGATTTCAGTGAGGGGAACCTGGCCGTCTTTGTTAAAGATCACCGTGGTAGCACTATCCGCGGCCTGCTCCAGGAGACAGACGATTTCGTAAAAAATGGGAAAAGGTCTACGGCAGATATCCAGCAGGCTGCCGGTATAATAGGGATATTTGCCGCCGTCATGGAAGAGATAAAGAAAGGTCAGGTTTCATCTCTTATCCAGATATCTATCGTGATCGTATTCTTCTGTATTATAACCTTCCGCTCTTTAATAACTAGCCTGATAATACTGGTGTCACTGGCTATAGGCACTTTAATAACTTTTGCTACGATGGGCTTTGGCCAGATAGGGTTATTTATCTATACCGTCCCGGTAGCCTCCCTCGGTATGGGGCTAGGAGTAGACTATGCCCTCTATATAACCAGCCGGCTGCGGGAGGAGATAGCGAAGAACAACTCCAGTTTTTACCAGGCCTATCAACAGGCCCTAACCACTTCCGGTAAATCGGTGATTTATACCGCCTTGTCCATTGCCATTGGGCTCTCTATCTTACTGGTATCACCCCTAAGGTTTCAGGCAATCTTGGGCGGGATGGTAGCGGTAGTAATCGTAGTCAATATGCTGGCGGCCATTCTTTTACTGCCTATCTTGCTGCGCTGGCAGATTAAGGGGTTCGGCGGGTGAGCTTTACTTCTTCTACGCGTGTTTTGGTCGCAGACCTTATCAGGAAGCTCAAGTTATCATATTGGAAGGAGTGGCCTATCTCAGGGATAGCTTGCAGATAATTGATTATAAAACCACCCAGGGTTTCATAATCCCCTTTGGGTAAGCCCAGGCCCAATTCTTCATTTATGCGGTCTATCTCCATCCGGCCGTCAATAATATAGCTATCATCAGCCAGGCGGCGGAAGAGTTGTCGGCTAGGGTCGTACTCATCCTCGATCTCCCCCACGATCTCCTCTAATAGGTCCTCCAGGGTTACCAGGCCTATACTGCCACCATACTCATCTACTATAATAGCCATATGACCCCGCTTATGCTGCATCTCCCGGAGCAGGTCATCTATCCGTTTTTGTTCGGGCACATAATAGGTAGGCCGGATAAAATCCTTTATCGGGGTTTGCCTATCCTGGGCCTTCAGTAAATCATGGGCCTTTACTATCCCGATGATGTTATGTATCTCCTGATGATATATAGGTATGCGGGAGAAGCCCTTTTCTGCTATCTTCTGGATAACCTCTTCGACCCTGGCGGTATCTTCTGCGGCTACTACCTCAACCAGTGGGATCATGGCCTCTCTGACCGCAGTATCGCTAAAAGAAAATATCTTACGGATCATAATCTGCTCTTCGGGCTCGACATCGGTTTCCTGGCCACTCATCTGTACAATCATATCCAACTCCTCGCGGGTGAAGAAGGGTGCAGGCTTGAGGTCTTGTTGGCCTATCAGCCATTGGATAAAGGCTATTAGTTTGCTCAACGGGAAGAGGATAGGATAGAATATGACCGAGGCCAGCCATATGGGATAAACTGCCCGGAAGGTAATCCAATCGGCCCTTTCTTGAAAGATACTCTTAGGGACAATCTCCCCCAAAACCAATAATAAAGGTGAGACCAATATCAGGGTCAAGAGATCGCCTAACCCCGCCCCAAAGAGCTTAATCAAGATGGAGGTAGCCAGCGTTACCGCGGTGACAAAGGCCAGGTTATGACAGAAGATCATGGCGCAGAATATACGTTCCGGATTCTCTATGAATCTTAAGACCCACTGGGCAGCCCAGGAGCCAGATTGAGCCAGGTGCTGTACCCGGATCTTATCTACCGCAACAAAGGCTATCTCTGAGCCAGAGAAAAAAGCTTCTGCCATCAAGCAAAATAGGATAATAGTTAAGGGTTGCCAGTATTCCATTTATCCCTTTTTAACCAGGATCTTCGTGATCCGGGTACCTTTTACCTCCTCTATCTCAAAGCAAAGGTTCTGGTATTGTACCTTTTCTCCCTCTTGAGGCAACTGGCCGAATAAGCTAAAGACGAACCCGCCGATCGTATCTACCTGCTCATCGGACAATTGAGTCTCCAGTACCTCATTAAATTCTTTTATGGTCAGCCTGGACGATAACCGGTAGCTATCCGGGGCCACTATTTCAAAGGGTCTTCCTTTAGGTTCCGGCTCTTCTTCAATCTCGCCAAAGATCTCTTCCAACAAGTCTTCCATAGTCACCAGGCCAGCTATACCCCCATATTCATCTACTATAACGGCCATATGAATCTTCTTTTTCTGAAAATCCTTGAAGAGGTCCAGGCCCTTTTTGCTCCAGGGGATAAAATAAGGCTCGCGCAACAAGTCCTGCCAATATATATCGCCTTCGCCCCGCTGAAACTGGCTGGAAGTCAATAAGTCCTTGGCATATAAGATACCAACGATATTATCCTGATTGTCTTTATATATCGGGATACGGGAGCGGCGGTTCTGCCTGACTTGATTCAGAATTTCTTCTATGGACAAATCCAGGGATAGAGAAAAGATATCGGGTCTGGGGGCCATCATCTGACATACGGGGGCATCAGCAAAATCAAAGACCTTATGGATCAACTCCCGCTCGGCAGGTTCCAGCACACCCTCTCGCTCACCCACATCGGCCAGCGTACGCACCATATCTTCTTTAATGATATTGCTCCGGGCAACTACCTGCCCGCCCAAGAGGCCGATAATTGCCTCAGAAATGCCCTTAAAAAGCCATCTCAAAGGGCCAATGAGCCTAATAAACCATTTCATAGGTAATGCAACTAAGGTAGAGACCCGCAGGGAATTCTTTACCGCAACAACCTTGGGTGTTATCTCCCCTACTATTATCAGGATCGGGGTCATAATAACTACCGCCCAGCCTTTCCTGGCATCTCCCAGGAGGGATATAACAATAGAGGCAGCCAGGGCCGCGGCAGCGAGATTGACCGTTTCGTTGCCGATAAGAATGGAGATAATGAGCTGTCTGGGCCGGGATAGGAGGCTGGTAAGGGTTTTGTGGCGGGGGTGGCCTTTCTCTTCCAGTTGCTTAAACTGCAGGGGGCTTAAGGAGAACAGGGAGGCCTCAGCTCCAGAAAAAAAGGCAGATAGGGCGAGCAAAAAAACAATTAACCCTAATTTGATAGTAATAATACTAATTGAGGGTTCCAAAGGACATCTTATTAGGTCATCAGGAAATGACGTAATGATCTACTAACGCAATAACGCACTGACCTAATGACCAATATTGTGGGGACTAAATCTTTTCTATTTCTTCGATAAATAATTGGACTTTCTTAAAATTCTCACTTTCCTTTATTTCTTCCCAGCTCCTTTACTTTAGCCGCACTCCCCCTCTTCTCCCGCAAGTAATACAGCTTGGCCCTCCTGACCTTTCCCCTTCTAATCACATCAATCTTTAGCAGTTGGGGGGAATGTAAAGGGAATATCTTCTCTACACCTATGCCATAAGATATTTTTCTTACCCTAAAGGTTTCAGATAGACCACTACCTCTGCGAGCAATAACAACTCCTTCAAAGGGTTGTACCCGCTCCCTGTCCCCTTCTATTATATTCACATGGACCCTTACGGTATCGCCTATATTAAAAGAAGGCGCCGGGTCTTTAATCTGTTCTCTTTCTAACTCCTTTATAACTCCCATCCTTCTCTCCTTCCTAAAAATAAAATTTGGTAGTGCTCACCGATGCCTCTTTTCTTGCTTCCTCTTGCCCTATTTCTATCTGTTTAAGTAATGCCATGGCTTCTTGATGGGACTGCTTCATCCATCTGCCATTCCTCCACGCCACCTAAGTAAGTATCCCCGTTTAATATAGAACAAAGAACTAAGAGCCAAGAGCTAAGATAAGAAGCCGGGGGTCTTTGTTCTTTGCTCTTTGTTCTGTGTTCTTCCTGTAATAGGGTTATTGAAATGCCAAAAAGCTCCATTTTTACCTCTTTGAGGCTGCTATTTTAGGGATTAGCTCTGGGCTTAGGAAGAAATCTTGCTCAATAATTCCAGGTCTTCCATAGAAAAGGGGGCCTCTTTAAGTAATTCAGGCCTCCGCTCCCAGGTGCGTCGTAAAGCCTCTGCCCGGCGCCACTTTTCAATAGCCTGATGGTTGCCGCTCAGCAGTACCTCTGGGACTTTTCTTCCGCAGAAATCAGCCGGTCTGGTATAATGAGGATAGTCTAGCAACCCATGATAAAAAGAGTCTCGGGAACTAGAGACCTCGTTCCCCAGGGCCTGGGGCGCTAATCTTGCCACAGTATCAATCAGTACCATGGCCGGGAGCTCCCCACCAGTTAAGACATAATCGCCAATAGATATCTCTTCATCAACATAATAATGGCTGAGCCGCTCATCAATCCCTTCGTAATGGCCGCAGATAATGATAAGGCGGCTCTCTTTAGCTAATTCCTTAGCTTTTTTCTGGCAAAAGAGTTTCCCCTGGGGGCTCATAAGGATTACTCTAGCCTCGGTGGGGCCTCTGGTCTGGACAAACTCTATGGCCTTTACTATAGGCTCTATCTTCAGCACCATGCCCCCACCGCCCCCATAGGGGTAATCGTCAGCTATCCTATGCTTATCCTGGGTAAAATCCCGGATATTATATACTATGATCCTTATTATACCCTTATCCTGGGCCTTTTTTAAGATGCTATAGTTAAACGGGGAAGAGAACATCCCAGGAAACAAGGTCAGAACATTGAACTCCATAGCCTAAATCAGCCCCTCCAGGAGATGAACTATCATCTTATGGTTAGCCAGGTCAATCTCTTTGATTATCTCTTTGGTAGCCGGTAATAAGATTTCCTCCCCTCCATCCTTTACTCGATAAACATCATTGCTACCCGTAGGGAAGATATCCTCTATCTTTCCCAAGTATCTCCCGGTATCTTGATAAACCTCTAATCCCTCGATCTCAAACCAATAAAAATTCCCTTCCGGTAGTCGCTTGAAGTGGTCTTTTGGAAGTTTTATCACGGCTTCTCGTAGCTTTTCTGCTTCAGTGCGCTCATAACAATCAGTGAACTGTATAATCAAAAATTGTCCCCTTCTCCTCCACTTTTCTATTTGATAAACTCTCGGCTCTTTATCCAGATGACCCTGGTCAATATATACTTTATCTAGTTTGGCATATAGGGATAGATCTTCTACATAGGAAAGGATTTTTAACTCGCCTTTATTACCCTGGGTTTTAACAATCTTAGCAATAGTCACTAGCTCTTCATTCATCGCCTTCCTACTTGCTACTCCAATATCTCTAGCACAGCCCTCTTTCTCAGCTTAGTTGCGGCAGCATTCAGTATAACCCTCATAGCCCGGGCAGTTTTACCCTCTTTACCTATAACTTTACCTATGTCTCCTTTGCCTACCCGCAATTCAAGAACCATGGTCTTTTCTCCTTCTACCTCATTTACTACCACTTCCTCCGGTAGATCTACTAAAGCTCGTGCAATATAGAGGATCAAATCCCTCATTAGTTCACCTCCCTCTAGTTAAAGGTTATAGATAATTTTTTGGAGGCGGATGTCCATCTATCCCCACGCAGTGTAATCTGCCTTCATCTGCGTCCAAAAAGAAAAGTACTTTACGCTATTTTAGAAACCAGGCTCCTGGCAGTGTCAGTAAGTTGGGCACCTTGAGCGAGCCACTTCTTGATCTTTTCCTGATCAACCTTTATCAAGGTTGGCTGCTGCATAGGGTCGTATATGCCCAATTCATCCAGGCACTTACTATCCCTCGGTGCCCGGGAATCCATAGCAACAATGCGATAGAAGGACCTTTTCTTAGTTCCCATCCTTTTTAATCTTATCTTCACCATCTCTTCTCTCTCCTATTTTTTACCGAAATAGATCAAGGAAATTCCCTTTGGTCTTTTTACCGGGCTGGACCAGTTTTTTCATGAGCTTCCTGGTTTGAGCAAACTGTTTTAATAATCGGTTAACATCCTGGATACTGGTGCCACTGCCCGTAGCAATCCTCCTCCTTCGACTCCCATCTATTATAGCATAATTCCGCCGTTCATGGGGAGTCATAGAGTTAATTATAGCCTCTATTTTTACCAGTTCTTTTTCTTCTACCTGCAACCCTTTCATCCGGCTCATTCCCGGGATCATACCGATAAGTTGGTCTATAGGGCCCATATTCTTTATCTGCCGGAGTTGTTCTCTAAAATCTTGCAGGGTAAAGCTCTGCTCGCGAATCTTTTTCTCGACTTCTCGGGCCTGCTCCTGGGAAATGGCCGCCTCGGTCTTCTCTATCAGGGTTAGAATATCGCCCATACCCAGGATACGGGAGGTCAACCTATCCGGGTAGAATGGCTCTATAGCATCTAGCTTTTCCCCAATGCCAATATATCTTATGGGCTTACCAGTCACTTCCTTCATGGATAAAGCAGCACCACCCCGGGCATCACCATCCAGTTTAGTGAGGATAATCCCATCAATTCCTAATCTGTCATTAAAGGTAGAGGCAATATTTACTGCCTCCTGGCCCGTAGTAGCATCGGCTACCAATAGGACTTCCTGGGGGTTAATATTATTTTTAAGCCCTATCAACTCGGCCATCAATTCTTCATCAATATGGAAGCGACCGGCAGTATCTACAATTATGGGGTTATTTTTGTTCAACTGGGCCCTTTGCAAGGCATTTTGGCAGATAGCTACCGGCCCCTCGTTACCTTGCCGCCTGAAGGCCCCTACCCCTATCTGTCGAGCTAAAATCTCCAACTGTTCCTCAGCCGCGGGTCGTTTCACATCAGTAGCTACGAGCAAGGGATTAAAACCCTCTTTCTTGAAATTAAGGGCCAGCTTGGCCACGGTAGTGGTCTTTCCTGAACCCTGAATCCCGACCAAAAAGATTATATAAGGGAAGGCAGCGGGTTTAATAGGGCCTTTCAGGCTGCCAGGGTCCATCAGCATAGTCAATTCATCCCGGACAATCTTTATTATCTGCTGTCCTGGGGTTAGGCTCTTGAGAACATCCTGGCCAATAGCCTTAACCCTCACCTGCTCAATAAACCTCTTAACTACTTTAAAATTTACATCGGCTTCCAGGAGGGTGACTCTTATCTCCCGCAAGGCTTCATTAACATCGCTCTCACTAAGCCTGCCCCGGCTCCGAAGCTTCTTAAATATCCCTTCCAGTTTATTTGCAAGGTTTTCGAACACTGTAATCCTCCTCCGATCCCTGGGCTTAGGGATATAAGCGCTAACTTAATTTAACAGTCTGATTAAAACAAGTATTGAATATCGAATATCGAACAAGGAATTTCGAATTATGAAGTTTTCCTGTTCTTTTCTTTAGCGGTTTTTACGCTTGTGACAAAAATTGAAATCAGTTCCTTCGACATTCATTATTCCTTGTTCGATATTCAATATTTTAATCAAAGTAAAATTACAGCTCTGTTTTAAGTTAGCGCTTATGGGGCTTAGGGAGGGGATATTATTAAATTAAACTACCTTTGTCAAGGGAATTTAAGACTTATCCCGCAGTCTTTCAATAGTCTCTTTATAATTGCTACTAGCATATACTGCTGAGCCAGCCACCAGGATAGTAGCACCAGCCCCCCTTATCGCCCGGCTGTTCTCAGGGCATACACCCCCATCCACTTCTAGCTCTTTCCTTTCCCATCGCCCGGCTTCCAGGAGCTCTCTCAACTTCTTAATCTTGCTTAATACCTGGGGGATGAACTTTTGGCCGCCAAATCCTGGATTAACAGACATTATTAGCAAGAGGTCACTCTCGGGTAATATCTCCTCTAAAGCCGCTAGAGGCGTAGCCGGATTAAGGGCTATCCCGGCTAATACCCTACCTCCTCTAATGCCTTTGATTCTCTGAATAGTTCGGTGCAAGTGGCGGCAGGCCTCAACATGGACTGTGATAATATCACTGCCCGCTTCGGCAAACTGATCTAAGTACCTATCCGGCTCTTCTATCATCAGATGAACATCCAGGGGCAACTTAGTAGCCCGCCTGGCCGCCTCGACTATTAGCGGGCCAATCGTTATGTTAGGGACAAAATGACCATCCATGACATCAATATGGATTAAATCTGCCCCGGCCTCTTCTACCGCTCTTACCTCCTGACCTAACTTACTAAAATCCGCCGATAGGATAGAAGGAGCAACCTTTACCATATCATTCTCCTCATTAAAAGATTTTACTTATAAAAAATATTTTGCTAAGATTATAACCGTTCACCACTTTAATGTGACGTAGCAGTTCAGGTTCTTTGTCATTTCGAGCGTAGCGAGAAATCTTTCCCAGACCGGAGGTAAATAAAGATTCCTCCCTTAGGTCGGAATGACGTTCATTTTCGATAGGGACTGAACTGTTACCATATGACAATATCAAGCTATATATTAATCTGGTTTTTATGGGGGTGTCAATTCTTGGTATCACAAATCAATGAGGAGGGGATAGATTGCCAAAGAGGGGAGTAGCGCCTAAGCGCCGTCATCAGCTTTTAGAAGCAGCCTTTGACTGTATAGCACAGAAGGGTTATGGAAATTTTTCCCTTAAGGAAGTAGCAGATAAGGCAACCCTTAGTAAGGGTATCATTCATTATTATTTTAAGAATAAAGGCGAACTATTAATAATGGTTCTGGATAGGCTGACCAACTCTCTGGATAATCTGGTCAATGAGAAGGCCAACCAGGCCAGGACTCCCCCCGGACGAATCCGGGCCATCTTTGACGGTAGCTTTGAGGCTGCCTCAGAGAGAGAGCCCTTCTTTCAGGTATTACTAGATTTTTGTAGTCAAGCGACAAAAAATAAAGAGATAAAAGATATAACGGCTGGGCTCTATGCCAGGTATCGGCGATTAACCCAGAAGATATTAGAAGATGGTATTCAGCACGGGGTCTTTAAAGAATTAGATGTTCAAGGAGTATCCACCGCTATTGTAGGGATGGTAATAGGCATCTCGTTCCAGTATATGTTAGATGAAGAGGCCTTCTCTCTTCCTAAGGTGCAAAAAATCTGTGAAGAACTTATTCTGAGCTATCTAAGCGCCGATAGCGCATGAGAAACAGAGCCCAAGGGCTAAAGGATGATTTCTTGCGCTATCTTTTCCCGCAACGAATCGGGATCACCGAAGAGTAGGGCTGCTTGCCTGGCCCGGCGATAATACAAGCCCATATCATGCTCCCTGGTTGTCCCGATCCCACCAAATACCTGAACACCCATGCGGGTCCACCGTTTGTAAACCTCGCTGGCCCATGCCTTGGCCATAGCCACTTCTTTACGGCATGGAATGCCTTGATCCAGTAACCAGGCGGCATAATAAGTAAATCTTTTGGCTATTCCTATCTCTGTCCACATCTCCGCCAGGTAGTGCTGGATAATCCCGTAGCTGCCAATAGGCTTACCATACTGTGCCCGTTCCTTAGCATAGGAAGTGCAGTTCTCTATTACCCAATCAGCTCCACCTACCATTTCTGCACATTTGGCTATTGCAGCTTGCTCCAGGAGCATCTCTATCACGGGGAAGCCTTTTTCTATAGGACCAAGCACTTGCCCTTTTGCTACCTTCACATTCTCAAAAATAACCTCATTCTGTTTATCATCGGCAATAGTGTGTAAGGGTGTAATCTTTACTCCCGGGCTTTTGGCATCCACTAAAAAGAGGGTAATGCCATCTTCTGGGGGGCCTTCTGTCCGGGTCCTTGCCACACATAAAAAGCAGTGAGCTACCTGGGCATCATGGATGAAAAGCTTGGTGCCGTTAATAACATATTCATCTTTATTAGCTGCTGCCCTGGTGGCAATTCCTGCAGCGTCATATCTGGCGCTAGGCTCAGCCAGTGCTAAGCTGAGAACCATTTCTCCGTTAGCTACCCGGGGTAAGATTTCCTTCTTCTGCTCCTCGCTACCAGCCGCTACAATGGCCAGGGTGCATATGACTGTAGAGAAAAAAGGAGCAATGAAACAGGCCCGGCCCATCTCTTCAAAAAGGACAATCAGGTCCATAAATCTGCCACCAACACCGTCATATTCCTCGGGTATGGCTACCGCTAGCCAGCCTAACTCGGCTATCTGTCTCCAAATATCCTCTTTAAGCCCCGTTGGGTGCTCTTCTAACTCCCGCACCAAGGCGCTAGACCAGGTCTTGGTCATAAAGTCCCGGGCGGTTTTCTTCAAAGCCTCCTGCTCTTCGGTAAAATCGAGATTCATCTTCCTCCTCCTTTAGCTATAGCGAATGACAATACTATATTTTTACGAATCCGTACCCTGACCTGTCGCTACCTGGGCAGCTTTAGCCCCATCCAGGCAATGATATTCTTCATAGTTTCTGTCGTGCCCCCTGCTATAGTTGTCCCCAGAGAGGCCTGGCACATATCCTCATATTTGCCATGGAACTTGGCCCATTTTGAGCCCGCTTTCAACGTGCCATAGAGGCCCATGATCTCTACCATAGTATTAGCGAAACGGACGGTTAATTCCGAGGAAAAATACTTGGCGGCCGAGGACTCAGCCGGGACCAAATTTCCTTTACTCTGCAGCCAGGCCACATAATAAGCCCACTGTCGCGCAACCTCCAGCTCCAGAGCAAACTCCGCCAACTTATGCCGGGTCAAAGGGTCTTTGGCTAAGGGTTGACCATTGCGCTTCGTCTCTTTGCAAAACTCTATAAACTCCTCCAGGTCCCTTTTAACCTCAGCTACTGACCCGATCATGGATCGCTCAAAATTTATCCCGGCCATGGTAACATACCACCCCTGGTTTACTTGCCCTACCACGTTCTTTTTAGAAATTCGGAAATCATCAAAGAAAACCTCATTATATTCATGCTTGCTATGCATAAATAGTAGCGGCCGGATGGTAATTCCTTCCCTGATCTCACTGACGAAATAAGTAATACCTTTATGCTTTGGGACAGTGGGGTCGGTACGGGCTAAAAAGAATATATGATCCGCCCGGTGCGCACCCGTAGTCCAGATCTTCTGGCCATTAATAACAAAATCATCGCCATCTTCGACGGCCCGGGTAGTAAGGGAAGCCAGGTCAGAGCCAGCATTCGGCTCGCTCCACCCCTGACACCAATTTATCTCTGCCCGGGCTATGCGCGGCAACCACTCCTGCTTCAGTTCTTCACTAGCACATTCCAGGATACTGGGAGCAACGATCTGCGAACCCCACATATCAACACCCGGTACTCGGTAATAAGCCCTCACTTCGTTAAAGATAAGTTGTTCAATATAGCTATGCTCCTGCCCACCATATTTTTTTGGCCAGGGCAGACACAGCCACCCCTTCTTAGCAAGTTTCTCGGCCACAGAGCGATGGTAAGCCCAATTCTCTTCTGACTCAAATATGGAAAACATACCCCCGCTCCATCCCTCGGGTGCCCTTTTTTCTTCCTCTTTAAAGAATTCCTCGAATGCGCTCTTTAATGCCTCTTGTTCCGGAGTTAATCGAAAGTCCATACTATACCTCCTCCTTTGGGAAAACCCCTCTCCTTATCTACATCTATATTAAAGAAATAACAAGAAATTAAGATGACACGGTTTGAATCATCATTCATATCGGCTTAGGCTACCAGTTTACCGTAGGAGAAGATAAAAATCAATAGGATATTTTTCTTGACAAATAGCATCTATCTAGGGTATTTTGGGATAGATTATTTAGCTTGACTTTGTCACATTAAAGTTATTACGTTAAAATAGAACCGCAAAGACGCAAAGGGCGCGAAGATTGACCAGAGTAGGAGTGGGTTTGAAACCCACCCCTACAGATGGAAAATCTTGTGAAACCTTTGCGATCTTAGCGCCTTTGCGGTTAATTTAAGAAAGCCTGACAATGAGCGGAGGGAATTGGCCGATCAGTACAATAACTGTTGGGATAATGTGACAATGTCAAGATAAACAGAAGTCTAACAAAGAAAGGAGGGAGGCAATGTATTTAATCGGTAATTTTACTAGTAAGGTTCTCTTATTATTATTTGTCTCGTTGGGATTATTATTTCAAACTAATTATGCCTGTGCCGAATTGGGTCAACAAGGAGGCTTTCCTCAAGCCATCGGGGCGGGTGGATTCGGGTATTCCTCACCAGTCTTTGGTAATCTGGATAATGACCCTGACCTGGAGATTGTGGTTGGTTCCTTTGATGGTAAGGTCTATGCCTTTAATCCGAATGGTAGCCAGGTCTTTGCCCCATATAACACCGGGACGGCCATAGATGCCACACCCACCCTGGCTGATATTGATGGTGATGGGAAGCTAGAGATCATAGTTACCCTGGGATCGTCCGCTGATGCAACTACCCAGAGACAGAGGGGTGGCATCATCGTACTGGAAAATGATGGCTCTCTTAAAGACAAACTGGATGGTACCGTCGCCCAAAATAGTCGTAATGGAGTACCGGCCTCTCCGACGCTAATTATCCCGGGCGACTTCCTCCCTGGAGGTGTGGGTGATGGGAATGCCGATTATGTGGATGGTTCCGTGGCTGTACGGGATATTGACGGTGATGGCAGCCCGGACCTGGTCTTTGGCGCTAATGATACCAATATCTATGCCCTAAGAAATGACCTGACCTTAGTGGACTCCAGGAAGGATGATGATGGTGATGGAAAGGTCAATGAAGACCCGGGTTGGGAGCGTAAGGGAGGTGGCCAGCGAGACGACGATGGTGATATACCTAGCCGTTGTTTTGGTAAGCCGACACCTGACCCCTGTCTGGATGATGACCCGATTGACTGGCCGGTAACTAATCAGGATACCCTGTCATCTACCCCGGCATTGGGCGATGTGGATGGTGATGGGGATATCGAGGTAGTGATCGGAGGTGGGTCTTCGGCATCGGCTGCCTCTACTTGCCAGGAAGGGGGAACCCTCTGGGTACTGCACCATACCGGCAATGCCGATAAGGCCCGATTCGGTCAGCCAATTCCGGGTACGAAGGTTGTCCGGCTAGCTCCTACATACTGTACCAAGGCCGCTATCTTCTCTTCACCCGCCCTGATGGATATAGATAATGATAACAAATTAGAGATATTTGTCGGGACAGCCAGCGATCCCCGTCACGGTACTAACCCTAACCTGGTATATGGCCTTAGGTATAATGCCTTGAATAATACCTTAGAGGATCTTCCCGGTTGGCCCGTTACCACCGGTGGGTTTGTTAACTCCTCACCCGCTATCGGTGATATTGATGGTGATGGCCAGGTAGAGATTGTCGTTGCCAGCGGTAGTCCGGATGGTAAGGTTTATGCCTTTCACATTAATGGTTCAACCGTCTCTGGTTTCCCGGTTAAACCTACTTCTATTGGACTGGGTACCTCAGGCTCGCCCGCCCTGGCTGATGTTAATGGTGATGGCAAAGCCGATATAATTATCGGTAGCGCCTTTGACCTGTTTGCCTATGATGGCTCAGGTAATCTCTTGCCAGGCTTTGGAGGCGCTACGCGTATTGTCGCCGGGGTACCGGATGAGCTGTTTAACATTACGCTCCTTACTAAGACAGACGGGCCCATCAACTCTACCCCAGCCGTCGGTGATATAGATAATGATAGCAAGGTAGAGATTGCCTGGGTCTCAAGTGATGGCAAGCTCTATGTTATTGAAGCGGAGAGCACTACTGGGGTGTTACCCTGGCCTATGTTCCATCGGAATGCCGCCCATACCGGCGTATACGAGCTTAATGACCAGCCCCCAGCCGATGTTATCACGGCCTCTACTAATAAAAGCAGCTATGGCGTAGGGGATACCCTGACCTTATATTGGAGTATAAATAATGCTGGCTCGAAAGGTTTTGAGGCCGATGTCTTTTTAGGGGCGGCCTTCCCTGATGGGAGCTTGTTATTCTTTACCTCTTTAAAGGGCGATAGCTTCACGTCGGTACCGGCTGCTCAATCGGGTGATCTTAGCAAGTTTGCCCCAGCGGCTGCTTCTTACAATATTGCTGCTAATACTGCCATGGCAAAGACATCATTTTTCTCCTACGGGCCATTACCTAAAGGGCCGGGAGGGCCATTTACTGTCTTTGCTGCCCTGGCTAAACCGGGAACGGTCCAGGCCGGCACACCTCAGTTTATAGGTATTAGTTTAGCTAATTTCACGTACTAATTTCTAACCACAGAGGACACAGAGAAAATAGAGATTTATCCTCTGTGTCCTCTGTGGCCCCATAAATATCTTTATTATTACCTTATAACCCCCGTGTCCTACTTTTCTCTTGATTCCGATTAACTGTTTTGATAAGTTTTTAGAAATTCCCAATATTTCTCTTGGGAGGGAGGGAAATTGAGAAATTTTGATTATTTTGCCCCTCGGTCGTTAGAAGAAGCCTGCGCCCTCTTGGCCCGGTATGGGGAAGAGGCCAAGGTACTGGCTGGCGGTACCGACCTATTAGTGCAAATGAAGCAAGGGCTCCTTGAGCCTAAATATATGATCAATATTAAAGCCATACCCGGCCTTAATCGGATCCAGTATAGTCAAAAAGAAGGGTTAAGGTTAGGGAGCTTAGTTATCCATCATGAGTTAATGAGCAACCCTATAATTCAGGAAAAATTTAGTATATTAGCCCAGGCCGCCTCACAAATAGGAGGGGTTCAGACCAGGAACCTGGGTACTATTGGTGGCAATATTGCCCATGGAGCCCCTTCGGCAGATACCGCTCCGCCATTATTGCTCCTGGGCGCTAAGGTAAAAATTGTTGGCCATAAAAAATCGCGTACCATTCCTATAGAAGATTTTTTCCTGGGGCCGGGCCAAACAGCCCTGCAAAGGGACGAGGTGCTGACGGAGATCCGCGTTCCTACCCTTG
>Ga0156295_1017_pt1 | contig 16846 bp, 17 predicted proteins | sample RifCSPlowO2_12_FD_107943 | JGI IMG/M metagenome (GOLD analysis project Ga0156295, IMG submission 107943) | Nitrospinae bacterium RIFCSPLOWO2_12_FULL_45_22 | reverse complement strand
ATTACACCGGCACTATATGTGTGGTGGCCTGTCCGAAGAGGGCAAGCGAATTGGTCGTTGCGCCATTCTGACTGAACACCCGGCTGGTCCATAGGACCAGAGTAATCTACCGAACCGCCCTGTTCGTGATCCGAATGCAGTGGTGGTGTGGGAGGAGGGGGGTCGTGAGGCTCCCCCCTATCCCGATTAGCTGAACCAAATCAAAACCCGAAAGGAGAAAGACCATGAAAGACGAGAAGAAGAAATTGACCACCAACGCCGGGGCACCTGTCCCAGACAATCAGAATGTCATGACAGCCGGGCCGCGCGGCCCGATGCTGCTGCAGGATGTCTGGTTCTTGGAAAAGCTCGCCCACTTCGACCGGGAGGTCATCCCCGAGCGGAGAATGCACGCCAAGGGTTCTGGTGCTTACGGCACCTTCACTGTTACCCACGACATCACCCGTTACACCAAAGCGAAGATTTTTTCCAAAATCGGCAAGAAGACCGATCTCTTCGTCCGCTTCTCCACTGTGGCCGGGGAACGAGGTGCGGCGGATGCGGAGCGCGACATCCGGGGCTTTGCCATGAAGTTCTACACTGAGGAAGGCAACTGGGACCTGGTGGGCAACAACACGCCGGTATTCTTCATGCGTGATCCGCTGAAATTCCCCGACCTCAACCACGCCGTGAAACGCGATCCACGCACCAATATGCGCAGCGCCAAGAACAACTGGGATTTCTGGACATCACTGCCCGAGGCGCTGCACCAGGTCACCATCGTCATGAGCGACCGGGGCATTCCCGCTTCCTACCGCCACATGCACGGTTTCGGCAGCCACACCTTCAGCTTCATTAATGCAAAGAATGAACGGTACTGGGTCAAGTTTCACTTCAAGACTCAGCAGGGGAGCAAGAACCTCACCGATGAAGAGGCAGAGGCGATTATCGGCAAAGACCGGGAAAGCCACCAGCGCGACCTGTATGAGAGCATCGAGAAGAAAGACTTTCCCCTCTGGACCATGTTCATACAGGTAATGCCGGAAAAGGACGCGGCAAAATACCGCTTCCATCCCTTCGATCTCACCAAGGTCTGGCTCAAGAAGGATTACCCTCTTATAGAGGTGGGTGTCTTCGAACTGAACCGCAACCCTGAGAACTACTTCGCCGAGGTCGAGCAGTCGGCCTTCAACCCGGCCAACATCGTGCCCGGCATCGGCTTTTCACCCGACAAGATGCTGCAGGGACGGCTCTTTTCATACGGCGACGCTCAGCGCTACCGGCTCGGCGTGAACCACCACCAAATTCCGGTCAATGCGCCCCGCTGCCCTTACCACAGCTATCACCGCGACGGAGCCATGCGGGTTGACGACAATTATGGCAGCACGCTGGGCTATGAGCCCAACAGTTACGGGGAATGGCAGCAGCAGCCGGAATTCGCCGAACCGCCCCTGGCGCTGGAGGGGGCTGCAGACCACTGGAATTTCCGCGAAGACGATGATGATTACTACACTCAGCCCGGCCTGCTCTTCCGCCTGATAGGCCCCGAAAAGCAGGCGCTCCTCTTCGCGAACACCGCCCGAGCTATCAAGGACGCGCCGCGGGAGATACATATCCGTCACATCGGCAATTGCCTTAAGGCTGACCCTGATTACGGCAAGGGGGTAGCTGACGCGCTTGGCATACCGTTAAGTGAAATACCCAAATAGTTGCAGTGAATGCAAATCATTAAATTTAAGGAGGAGAACGCTATGTTGAAAGCTTTACTTGTTTTATCCTTCATTCTGTTGTTTGCCGGTTATGTCTTTGCCGAGGATGTCATTGTCAAGGTCTCGCTGGTGACCGAACAAGGTATAGGTAATGAAATCGGCACCATCACGGCATCCGACAGCAAATATGGACTTATCCTGACGCCGCAGTTGACCGACCTTGCACCCGGTCTGCATGGGTTCCATGTGCATGACAAACCGGATTGCTCCCATGCCATGAAGGGAGACGGGAAAGCAGTCCCGGCGCTTGCTGCTGGCGGCCATTACGACCCTGCAAACGCGGGCAAACACGAAGGACCTTATGGCAACGGCCATCTCGGGGACCTGCCCGCCCTCTACGTGTCTGCTGATGGGAAGGCAACACTTCCTGTCCTTGCCCCGCGCCTGAAGGCAGCTGACATCAAAGGAAGATCGCTTATGATTCATGTTGGAGGCGACAATTATGCCGACACACCGGCCCCGCTTGGCGGCGGTGGTGTCCGGGCAGCATGTGGCGTAGTTAAGTAAGAACTATTAATCCAAGGGACTCCCTTCCTTAATCGGGGAGGGAGCACCTAAAATCCTGTTCTGCAAAAAGGAGGTAAAGACAATGACAGGCTATGTTGGACCTATTGAGAAAGCAACATTAAATAACAGCTTCTTCCGTCAGGTGTTATTCACCGGCAAATACAGCCAGCTCGTGGTGATGTGTCTGCAGCCGAATGAGGAGATCGGCAACGAGGTGCATGCAAACGTCGACCAGTTCTTCCGCATCGAAGAAGGCAATGCCAAATTCGTCTTCAATGACAAGGAGGAACACCTTGTCGGTGACGGTGACGCGGTTGTGGTGCCTGCCGGCATATTCCACAATGTGATCAATACGTCTTCGACTAAACCGGTCAGGCTCTACACGATTTATACCCCGCCCAATCATCCTGACGGCACAGTGCATAAGACGAAAGCCGAAGCAGATGCAGCGGAGGCCGCAGAACATCACTGAGACCTTCATCGAAGGAGTTGTTCGGTGCTGGAATGATGGTGGATTACCACATCGGCAACTGCCTGAAAGCCGACCCGGCTTATGGCGAAGGAGTGGCCATGGCACTAGGCATCCCTCTAAGCGAAGTTCAGAAATAGACAAAACTGTCAGCTAACAACCGGTTCCAGCAGACGGCGCAAAGCGCCGCCGCTGAACCGAAAGTTGGGCGGGACAGTATGGTGGGAGACCATTGTCAGCCTGTAAAAATTAACCCCCCCCTTCACAGGGGGTATAATTAACCACACAAGGAGATGAAAATGAGAAAGCGATTAGAAAGATTAGTCTCAAGAACACTGTGTTTTTTTGTAGTTGGCATGTTTGTTACGCTCACCGCGGGTTTCCAATCGGTTGCGGTGGCAGATCCAGTGCCAACTCCTGATCCTGGAATAACAGACAAAACGATAGTGGTTATACCAAATCATGCAAAATACAAAGTGGTGGGAGTCCCAGGCACTCACAAGGCGCCGTTTGGCAGTGGTGATGGTTGCCCATTACAGTCGACAGTAAAGAGTTTTTGGCCTGTAAGTACTGTGATAACACTCAAAAAAGGGTTTACTTTGCCACCAGGTGCACATAATTTGAGGGTGCAATTATCGATAGATAACGATGCTGAGATTTTTATTAACGGCACGTCAATAGGAGTAGTAACCCACGGTTTTTGTCCACTAGTGGATGAGTTTTTAATTATCTCTCCAGACCCTCTGTTATTAGTAGGGCCAAATGTATTGAAGGTGGTTGCAACAGATCTCGGTGGTGAAAGTTTTATTGATCTTCGAGTCCTTGTTGATCTCCCATAGCGACACACATTAACAAGGTTAATAGGGGTAGAGATTGGAGTTGACTCTTTGCTTTGACTCCAATCTCTACTATACCCAACAATTCACTGGAGCCGACCGCATACAGCGTGCTTTGATTTAGACAGCGTCGTTTCGCGGCGGCTCATTTTTGTCGTTGGGCTTATGATGATTCAATATCTTGTGGTGCAATAAGCCATGTATTTAGATATAATTGGAGAAATAGAGAAAATTCAAACCATTGCCGTGGGAGGAAGAATTCAAGATATAATGCGGATTCGGAAACAGTATGGGCCTGGCCGATGGCGCAAACTCAAAGGCGTGGCGAATGTCCGTCTTCAGAGTGGCAGGATATGTAAAGCAGAGGTCCACTGGTACGAGGCCCACGGCATTGGTAGAAAGAAGATGAAAATCAAAAGGATACTGGATTAAAGCTATGGAAAAAGAAAAAAAAGGACAGATATTTGCGCTTTGTATAGAGAACAAGGACTGTGAGGATTTAGAAAAGCGTAAGATCTACCAGGTTCTGCCGGATGAGGAAGCAGAAAAAGAGGGATACCTCAGAGTAATCGATGAATCAGGTGAAGATTATCTTTATCCCCAGTCTTATTTCATTCTTGTACAGTTACCCCGCGAGGCGCAAGAAGCACTAAGAATAGCAATCTAGATATTCCATTTCGCCCAACATGGCGCTGCACCTGACCGCTATTCCGCTGCGCTCCATAGCGCCAGGTGAGCTTTGACGTTAGCCCTCATATTGGGATAGTACATGATTGAAAAAGTTTATGTAGAGACATCTGTGATCGGTGCATACTTTGATGAGAGAGCCGATATTGTGTCAGTCGCCCAAAAATATTGGACACGTATATGGTGGGATGAGTTAAGAAATAGATATGAAGTTGTTGTAAGCCGGGTTGTAGTTGATGAATTAAAACATCCTGATTTTCCTCATTCCCAACAAGCCCTCGAACTTATAGAGAATATACCTGAAGTCCCAATTGAGGATGAGATAAGACAGATTGTTAAGATATATATTCAAAATCAAGTGATACCCAAAAATCCTTTGGGGGATGCCTTACATCTTGCATTGGCATCATATCACAAATGTGATTATTTGCTTACATGGAACTGTAAGCACATTGCCAATCCGAATAAGTTCCGGCAAATTCGCTTGTATATACCGAATTTAGTAACCCCGAATCAGTTAATAGGAGATTACTATGATTGAAGATGCTCCAATAGTAAAGGATACCCGCAGGGTTCGCAGTTCTATTTCTGAAAAATTTGCCAATGATCCGGATAGATACATTGATTATCTGTTGTCACAGAAACCTAAGACAACTATAAAGTCAGAATCAGAATTAAAAAAAGAAAAAGAAGGAGAGCTAACAAGGCGCTCCACCTGACCGCTATTCCGTTGCGCCTGCGCCACGAAGTTACACGAGAGATGAGGGAATGGAAGTTTGGGGTCAGACTTGAGTATTGAGTTGCAAATGAAAGATAACATTGCCTAACAACTCAATCCAGCGGATGCGTTAATACGCCCCGCTGATCTCGAGCGTTCTATATTTGTCTCTATATTTTGCTCAAACAAAATCCCTGACTCATAAAATTCTTGACCTTGGATTACAATTAATGTTACGTTAACGTAACTTTTGTACAAATAGTGGGCAAAACCTCAAAAATTTGAAATATTATTTTTCGTATCCGTTCACCGCAGAGGCGCAAAGACGCAGAGAAGACTACTCTAATTAGGCCAGGGGCAATGGGCCATGGGAAGGCGTATTGCCTATTGCCCTTAGCCGCTAGCCTAAAACTGGTTTAGTTCCATTCTCCGCGTCTCTGCGGTAGATACCTCCCTGAACGGTTACGATATTTATTTTCTTTGTTTCATTTTTTTGAGATTTCCTGGAGTATTTGTACAAAAGTTAGGGTTAAATATTAATCTTTAACACTGGTATATTCTTATGATAGTTTTACATGGAACATGGTGTCTTAGAAAGGATAATACAAGGAAATTTTGTTTCTGGGGAGAATCATCAGAAGGTGAAATTAAGCGCCCAAAGAGAACTCGTAAGCAAAAAGCGATTGATCACCCATTTCAGGCCTCTGAAGGAGAGATAGTAAGTGCCCTTAAATCCCTTGAGATGACCCCCTCTATAGTATCCAGGGAACAGATGACAGCTCTGCTCCCCACCGGGGAAGGTATTCCTAATGCCTCTGCCCCATTCCTTGATCCACAATATTATGAGACAAAAACTGACCTGAAACTCATACCCTGGAAAGTTTCCTGTGTACTGCTCCCAGCCCTGGAAACCTTTATCTGGCTTGGACTTATCCCCGAAAAGGGGGAGGGGTCTTCACCCCAACTCTCTATTGGCCAGGATATACGCTTCTGGAGCGCCGCGGCAAAATTCGGCCTGGAACTCCTTACGCGCCAGAGATTCGTGCCTTCAGTAAAAGATACAACTGGGAGACTCTGTGCCGTATGGAGACCGGTGATCAATCATACTAACGATATAGAACGATTCGCGCTCCTGGCAAAATCAATGCCACCTGTCTGCCGTGCCTTTGTTACTGAGGGGGGAAAGGGCAACCATAACCCCTATCAACTGATAACCGATTTTCTGAGTTTTTGTATAGATGAAGGAATCCGGAAATGGCTTTCAGAGGGGTTAAGTCCCGGCTTAAAGGAGCGCCTCTTTGGTTATGATAACCTTGCCTCCCTCTGGCTTAAAGCCCTATGTTCCACAAATCCTGAAATAAACGGCACCACCCACCAGATAAAGACCCTCAAGGAGTCTATCCCATTATGGTCAGAAGGGGTGCAGGTGGCAGGGAAAGAACTCCCCTGGCGCACCAGTTTCCGATTAGAAGAGCCAGAATCTGATGGAGACAAATGGGCTATCTCCTTCCATCTCCAGGCTACCGATGATAAAAGCCTCTTTCTACCCGCCCCTACCCTCTGGAAAAAGACCAAATCTACCGTGAAACTCCTGAAAGGCGAATTAGAAATTGCGCAAGAGAGATTCCTTCAGGATATAGCAAAGGCATCGAGGCTTTTCCCTCCGCTGGAAAAAAGTTTGCAAACCGCCCATCCAGCATCAGCCCCTATTAACACTGAACAATCCTATACCTTCTTAAAAGAAGGGGCATGGCTTTTGGAGGAGAGCGGATTTAATGTCCTGGTGCCTTCCTGGTGGGCTAAAGGAGCAAAACCGGGAATAAGGCTTACGGTAAAGTCTCCTAAACCATCCCAGGGATCAACGACCGGATTTTTTACCCTAAGTGGCCTGGTGGATTTTGACTGGCAGATCGCTATTGGCGATGAGAAACTAAGCAAGGAGGAATTGGAAAAGATAGCTCAACTAAAGCTCCCTCTGGTGCAGGTACGAGGCAGATGGGTTGAGATCAACCAAAATGATATTGACTCGGCCATGAAATTCCTGAACAAGATTGATAAGGAGGGTTTAAACCTGGGCCAGGCATTGCACCTGGGCCTTGCCGGAGAAGGGGTAGGGCTTGATCTCGTAGGATTTGACATTAAGGGTTGGCTTAAAGATGTTATCTATAAGGAGATAGACTTTAAAGAACTGGAAACCCCTCCGGGATTTAAGGGAGAGCTCAGACCTTATCAGCTCCGGGGTTATTCCTGGCTCGCTTTCTTGAGTGAGGTAGGTCTGGGGGCATGTCTGGCGGATGATATGGGCCTGGGTAAGACCATCCAGGCATTGGCTCTCCTTTTGCATAAAAACGGGGATAAAAGGAGAAAACGTCCCGCTGGGCCTGTGCTCTTGATCTGTCCTACATCCGTGGTAGGAAATTGGCGCCGGGAAATAGAACGCTTTGCTCCTTCTATTAAGATCCTGGTTCATTATGGCTCTGAGCGCTATTCAGGCAGAGAGTTTTTGAAGAGGGCCAAGGGGCATGACCTTATCATAAGCACATACTCCCTGACCTTAAGGGACAAAGAGGACTTTAGTAAAGTATCATGGGAAGGGGTTATCCTGGATGAGGCCCAGAATATAAAGAATCCCTTTGCCAAACAGGCACAAGCTGTACGCACCCTGGCAAGGGGTTATCGCATTGCCCTCACTGGTACGCCGGTAGAAAACAGATTGACAGAGCTATGGTCTATCATGGAGTTTCTCAATCCCGGATATCTCGGCCCCTTGACTTCGTTTAGGGCCAAATTTGCCAATCCTATCGAGCGGTATAAATCCCACGAAACCTCTGAAAGACTCCGTAAACTGATCCAGCCTTTTATTCTACGCAGGTTAAAGACAGATAAGACCATAATAAAGGACTTGCCGGAAAAGGTTGAGATAAAAGTCTATTGCACCCTATCCCGGGAACAGGTAACCCTCTACCAGGCCACAGTTGACGATATGATGCTGAAGATTGAGGAGTCGAAAGGGATCAATCGAAAAGGGCTGATACTCTCAACCCTCACCAAGCTGAAGCAGGTCTGCGATCATCCAGCACTATTCTTACAAGATGGGAGTGATACTCCCAGGCGTTCAGAGAAACTTAATCGCCTCTGTGAGATGATGGAAGAAGTCCTTTCTGAAGATGATAAGGCCCTTATATTTACCCAGTATGTGGAGATGGGAAAGATGCTCCAGAAGCATCTGAGGTCCCGATTTGGGCGGGAAGTCCTATTCTTGCATGGAAGTATCCCTGCGAAGATGCGCGATATGATGATAAGCCGTTTTCAGGAAGAAAGGGATGGCCCACCCATCTTTGTCCTTTCCATAAAAGCCGGGGGTCTTGGGCTGAATCTTACCCGGGCGAATCGCGTCTTCCACTTTGACCGATGGTGGAACCCGGCGGTAGAAAATCAGGCAACCGACCGGGCTTTCCGTATAGGACAGGTAAAGAATGTCATGGCCTATAAATTTGTCTGCCTGGGAACCCTGGAGGAAAAGATTGATAGTATGCTGGAGATGAAGAAGAGGCTGGCTGAAAGTATAGTAGGAACCGATGAGGGATGGCTTACAGAGCTTTCCAACGATATGCTTCGAGATATATTCACCTTGCGCTCTGAAGAGGCGATGCAGGTAGGGGAGGGGTAGATAAGATGGGCAGGTGGAATTATTTTTACCCGAGATACAAACCAGCAAAACCAAAGCAGGTAGCCGATGGGATTAAGCTTCAGTCAGACAAAATAGGGGCTACCTGGTGGTCAAAGAAATGGCTTTCGGCCCTGGAGTCTTTTGGTTGGTCAGCAAGGCTTCAGCGCGGCAGGAAATATGCCAGGAGCGGACAGGTAGTTGATTTTGCCATTAATCCAGGTCAGGTAACTGCCCGGGTACAGGGGACTCGACCTAAACCCTATTCGGTAAAGATCGAGTTAAAATTGATCTCCGCTGCCGATTGGGAGAAGGTAATCTCGGTTATGGGGTCTCAGGCTATCTTTGCCGCAAAGCTCCTTACCGGTGAGATGCCGCAGAATATTGAAGAGGCATTTGCCGCCGCAAATGTATCGCTTCTACCCAACTCGGCAAAAGACCTCAAGACCGAATGCTCTTGCCCGGACTGGGCTAATCCCTGCAAGCATATTGCTGCGCTCTATTACATTTTAGCCGATGAGTTTGACCGAGACCCCTTTATGATCTTCCATCTGCGGGGGCGAAGGAAGGAACAAATCATTGATGAACTACGCAAGATACGCTCTTTAGGGAAGCCAGAAGCAGAGGGAAGGTCTGGGGCATTTGTCAGCGAATCTAGTAAAGTAGAACCTTTAGAAGACGCTTTGGATAAGTTTTGGCATATCGGAGAAGGATTTGAAGCCTTCAATGTCTCTATTAATCCAGCAACAGTCTCTATAGCAATCCTTAAACTCCTGGGCCCCCCTGCCTTCTGGGGCGGAAAACCTGACTTCTTCAATGATATGGAACATATCTATAAACTAATAGGCGATAAAGCCATAAAAACCGCTTATTCAGGTGGGGAAGGAAATGGTGAGAATCTTGGCCCGCAACAATCCCCCTGAGTTTCCATGCAAACACTGCGATGCCAAAGCGAGCCAAATTTGCGTTTGACGATTTCAACATATAAGTATGGCATAGGGGCTATTTTTCAGCTATATTTAACTTGACTTTGATTTGATTGCCCAGGGGATCAAGGAAGGGCCCAGGGTCAGAAAATGGGAAAGAGGAGATAGGTGTTTACTGGTATAATAGAGGAGATAGGCGAGCTGGTCAGGCTGGGCCGAAAGGGAAATGGCTTAAGCCTGACGATAAAAGCCAGTAAGGTTCTCAGTGAGCTTAAAGCAGGGGACAGCATTGCGGTTAATGGCGTTTGCCTTACGGTAGTAAAGGCCGAAAAGGATAGCTTTGTGGTAGAAGTCTCTCCTGAGACCTTAATCCGATCTAATTTGGGTAAGCTCCGGATAGGAGAAGGGGTAAATTTAGAAAGGGCCTTGAAACTCGGAGACCGCCTGGGGGGGCACCAGGTCACCGGCCATATTGATGGAGTAGGCCGGATAGTGGCCCTGGGTAGGGAAGGAGATTTTTTGACCATCACTGCGCAAGCCCCACCAGAAGTCATGAAATATATTGTGACCAAAGGTTCTATTGCCCTGGATGGAATAAGCTTGACCATAGCCAGTTGTTGGGAAGACCGCTTCCAGATATCCGTAGTTCCTTATACAGCCAAAATGACTACTCTAGGCCAGAAAAGCATCGGTAGCGCAGTAAACCTGGAGGCTGACCTTATAGGTAAATATATAGAGCGATTTATGGATGCTCAATGGGGCCAGCAGCTTAAAGATCGGCCTGGATTAATTGATCAAGAATTCCTTGCTGAACATGGTTTTTTATAAGGAGGAATACTTATGCCAAGAATATTTCAGGGGTTCTTAAGGGGGGAAGGGTTTAAATTCGGTATTATAGTTAGTCGCTTTAATGACTTTATCACTAGCCGGTTACTGGAAGGATGTCTTGACGCTTTGAAACGGAATGGTGTGAGGGATGACGATATAGACATCTTTAAGGTGCCCGGTTCTTTTGAAATACCCTATGTAGCAAAAAAACTGGCCTTAGGGAAGAGGTACGACTCTGTGATCTGCCTGGGCACTATCATTCGGGGCGCTACACCCCATTATGAATATATTGCCGCTGAGGTAACCAAAGGTATTGCTAATACTGCCTTAGAGACCGGAGTGCCTATTATTCTGGGAGTATTAACCACTGAGAATATCGAACAGGCTATTGAACGGGCCGGGACAAAAATAGGCAATAAAGGCTGGGATGCAGCAATAGCTGCCTTAGAGATGGTAAATCTCTATCGGGAGATGGGGAGTGAATAAGGAGGATGGGGCAACGGAGAATATCCCGGGAAGATGCCTTGAAGATCCTTTATCAAATAGATATTTGCCAGGATACTACGCCCAAATCCCTCGAGGAGTTCTGGGAACAATATCCTAATCCTAACACCCCGGCGGAAACTAAAGAATTCACCCAACGATTAGTCTCTAAAACCTCAGAGTGCCAGGATACCATTGATAATTTAATCAAGAAATTTAGCAAAAATTGGTCCCTGAAGAGGATGGGTTTCATAGATCGGAATATCTTACGTTTAGCCGTATGCGAACTTTGCTATATGGAAGATATTCCGCCTAAAGTGACTATTAATGAGGCTATTGAGATAGCCAAGAAATTTAGCACCGAAAGGTCAGCCCTCTTCATCAATGGTATTCTGGATCGCATCAAAAAGGAGGTAGGGAAGGATTAATTGAGGTATGCTATCATATCTGATGCCCATAGCAACTGGGATGCCTTACACAAAGTATTACAAGACCTTGAACGTGAGGGAGTAGAGAAAACAATTTTTTTGGGCGATATGGTAGGATATGGCCCGGACCCTAATAGCGTGGTGGAGGAGCTATTAGCAAAGGCCGATATAAACCTGGCCGGGAATCATGATTGGGCGGCCCTGGGCTGGACTGATATTACTTATTTTAATCCTTATGCCAAGATAGCCATCCTATGGACCAGAAAAGTCTTAACTGATAGTAATCGCAAGAATCTTACCCACCTTAAACTTATGGTAAAAGATAACGAAGAAAGCTTGTTATTTGTTCACTCTACCCCCCGCGAGCCAGAAAAATGGCACTATATATTCACCCTAGAAGATGCTGAAGAAAACTTTTCTACCTTTGCTGAAAAGATCTGCTTTATTGGCCATTCTCATTACCCATCATTTATTGAGAAAAATGAAAGGGGCCAGCTAGCTGTTAAACCCAGCCCTTTATTAAAATTGGAACCCGGTTGTCAGTATATTATTAATGTGGGTAGCATAGGCCAGCCAAGGGATGGAGACCCCCGGGCCTGCTATACTATCTATGATAGTAGCTTAGGGAGCGTTCAATGGAAAAGAATACCGTATGATGTAGTTAAAACTCAAGCGAAGATGCGGGCCTTGGGCCTGCCCCCTTATCTGATTGACCGATTAGCCTTAGGGAGGTAAAGAAGATACGAGAGATGGCCAATAATGACCACAACAGCAAAAGGATAGAAGCTAAATGGCAACAAATCTGGGAAGAGCAGAAACTCTTTAAGGTTAGCGAAGACCCGAATAAAAAAAAATATTATCTCTTAGAGATGTTCCCTTACCCTTCCGGCAGGATCCATATGGGACATGTGCGGAACTATTGCATTGGTGACGTAGTAGCCCGGTTTAAGCTGATGCAAGGTTATAACGTCCTCCATCCTATGGGCTGGGATGCCTTCGGTATGCCAGCAGAAAACGCCGCTATCGAGCGCCATATCCATCCGGCTAAATGGACCTGGGATAACATCAATTTTATGCGGTATCAGCTCAAGAAGCTGGGCCTGAGTTATGACTGGGATAGGGAAATAGCCTCCTGCCACCCGGAATATTATCGCTGGAGCCAGTGGTTTTTCCTCAAGATGTATGAGATGAGACTGGTTTATCGGCGTAAGGCCTGGGTTAATTGGTGTCAGACCTGCCAGACTGTGCTGGCTAATGAGCAGGTAGAAGGGGGGCTCTGCTGGCGCTGCGATCAGCCAGTGATCCAGAAAGAGCTGGAGCAGTGGTTCTTGAAGATCACCGCTTATGCCGAGGAGCTTTTAAGGGACTGCGAAAAGTTGGCGCAGGGATGGCCTGAGCGGGTGCTGATCATGCAGAAAAATTGGATAGGAAAAAGTATCGGGGCAGAAGTAGATTTCCCGGTAAAAGATTCTACAACGGTCATCCGGATATATACTACCCGGCCCGATACCCTTTATGGCGCTACCTTTATGCTCCTGGCCCCAGAGCACCCGCTGGCTATAGAATTAGCCAGGGGCACTGATTATGAAAGATCAGCAGGGCAATTTATTGACGAAGTCAGCCGGGAAGAGCGGTTTGCCAGGACCTCGGGCCTGGGAGAGAAGAAAGGGGTCTTTACCGGGCGCTATGCCATAAATCCCCTGACTAATCAGCCTATCCCTATCTGGCTCTCTAACTTTGTCTTAATGGAATATGGCACTGGCGCCATTATGTCGGTCCCGGCTCATGACCAGCGGGACCTGGATTTTGCCCGCAAGTATCACCTGCCGGTAAAAGTCGTGATTCATCCTTATGAAAACAGATTGGATGAGGAGACCATGGTAGAGGCTTACGAGGCCGAGGGTTATCTGGTAAGCTCCGCTCCCTTCGACGGCTTAAACAGCCAGGTTGCCATAGAGCGTATTACCGAGTACTTGGAAGAAAAAAAGATAGGTCAGAGGACGATAAACTACCGGTTACGGGATTGGGGGATCTCCCGACAACGTTATTGGGGTACACCGATACCTGTGATCTACTGCCAAACTTGCGACATTGTCCCGGTCCCTTATCAGGATTTACCGGTTATCCTGCCTATAGATATTGACTTTAAGTTCGAAGGTCGTTCCCCTTTACTGGACTATCCAGAGTTCCTGAATACTATCTGTCCTCGTTGCGGTAACCCTGCTAAACGCGAGTCCGATACTATGGACACCTTTATCTGCTCATCCTGGTACTTTGACCGTTACACCTGCCCCCGCTACCAGGAAGGCCCCCTTGACCCTAAAGCGGCAAACTATTGGATGCCGGTAGACCAATATATAGGAGGGATAGAGCACGCCATCTTACACTTACTCTATGCCCGGTTTTATACTAAGGTATTGCGGGATATGGGCCTGCTGCAAGTGGATGAGCCCTTCCTCAACCTCCTCACCCAGGGCATGGTGATAAAAGATGGGGCCAAGATGGCTAAATCCAAAGGGAATGTGGTAGACCCGGATAAGCTAATAGAAAAATATGGGGCCGATACTGTACGGTTATTTGTCCTTTTTGCTGCCCCGCCAGAAAAGGATCTGGAGTGGAGTGATCAGGGAGTAGAAGGGTGTTCCCGTTTCTTAAAGCGGGTATGGCGGCTCTATCAAAACTATGGCCCGCTGCTGAAAGCTATTAATATCGAGCAGAAATATCCATCGGATTGCCCGACGGAGATAAGGGCTATACGCCGAAAGACCCACCAGACTATAAAAAAAGTTACCGAAGATATCCAGGATCGCTTCCACTTTAATACTGCTATCAGCGCTATAATGGAGCTGATCAATACTCTTTATCTGGTAAATATCCCCTCCCAAGAAGGCCGCACCAATAAACTTTACCTCATGGCCCTTAAAGAAGCCTTTCAGACCATTATCTTGCTCCTATCACCTTTTGCTCCCCATATAGCCGAAGATATCTGGGCAGGGTTAGGTAATCAAACAAGTATTATCAAGCATCCCTGGCCTGACTTCGATCCAGAAATAGCCCAGGAAGAAGAGATAGAAGTGGTGATCCAGATAAATGGTAAAGTACGGAGCCGTATCCTGGTGAGTTCAGAGATCGCGGAGGAAGAATTAAAACTAAAGGCCCTGGGCAACCCACGGATTAAAGAATTTATTCAGGATAAGCAAATCCGACGTCTGGTAATAGTACCCAGAAAGTTAGTCAATATTGTCATGTAACTTTCATTGCAAAATTAGCAACAATCTTAGAGTTTACACTTGACAATTTAGTAGCAGGGGATAGTGGTCAGCTGCAAGGTGGAGGGTACGAAATCAAAGACAGATGTGGTATAAAGGAGGTGGAGATATTCAATAAAATAGATTCTGCATAGTATCAATATAGTAGATGTCTGTCTAGTGTCAATATAATAGACGTCTGTATACTTAACTGTTCGGCGTCATAAGGAAAGTCAATAAGTGTGCCTCTTGCAGTTTATGGAAGCTTACGGATGGCAGATCGTCCTAAGTATCTTGTCTGGCTTGGCTACCGGGGCGTTAACTAGTTATGCCGTCACCCATTATTTCAGAAGAAAAGACGAACGTGATTCAATAACACAAACAGCTAAGGATCTGGCACGAGAATGTCACGTATTGCTTGACTTGACAAACAAACTGATTGATCAAATTGCACTGAGGAAATACCACGCCTACCATATTATACACAGTCTAATCGATCTAGACGGCGAAACTAAGCGTCGTACTAGAAACGAAGAGACGATGAAAGTCGGGCTTACCGAGGTCTCCAAAGAGACATTGGAGAGACTGTGCGTTTCCATTCATACTAAGAAAATAAATGAAAAAATTAGGGCGAGGCATGGTACGAGTCTTGGCTCGGTCTTAACATCTGTAGACGCATGTATTGAAGCTGCTGGCAGACTCTGCCTTAGTTTTGGTGAAATTACCGACTTTCATTATTATGTGTGCAACGTCGAACACATGAGTAATATGGCATATGAAGACTTTATTGAAAAATTGGAACAGGATGAAGTCGAACAATACAAGGGCATTCCGGAGGGACGTGACAAACTCAAGAAACGGTTATATGACTTGGTTACGGCCATAGGAGCAGTGCTCTGAACTCGAACAAAGGAAGCATCGCCGAACCATGGGCTGAAGTCGGACGCTCCTTATGTCGCACCGCTTAGCCCGGGCGTTAGGGCCGCCTTGAAAGAGCAATGGACCAGATCAACATCGCCTTGGCCTTCATCGCAGGAGTAGCAACCGCCGCCGGGTCGTACATCGCCTGGCTTGAGCTGAGACGCGCCCAGCCACGCGTCGAGCTTGTGAGCGTGTGGGCCGATTCCCGGGTGCCTGACGGATTGAATGCGGCCTACACGTTTCGCTGCAGATTGCTCAACAGAAGTCCCGTCGGTCATGCAGTGCTGAACATTCAATGGCGACCCACCGATCGACACGTCTTGCGGATGATCCCATACCGCGACTACTACGATTCCAAGTGGTTGACCCTTGTGATCGACGAACTGATTCCGGGATGCGATGAGGCCTTTCGAAAGCCAATGCCAATCGGACCTTTCGAGTACAAGGAGATCGACGGGTACTGGACGGATCCGTGGAGCATCAACGACCCGACCAGGCAGTGGCGTGCGAAGCAGATTTATGAGCGCCGTGAGGTCCGGGAAGCAGTCACGCGTCTGCACGACGCCGTTTGTCGCGACGACCTGGAGTACCGTGTGGTGCTGGCTGACGGTAGCAGCCAGAGGTATCGGTTCCCGAATCGCCGATACCGCGGATCACCACTCGGCCGCCTTCTGTTAGTGCTCCGACGGCGCCTACCGGGACGAGCGGCCTAACAAGGCGTTGCTCGTGCCAAGTTAAATCCAGGTCGAAGGGATTGGGCGGTAGCCCATGAAATTCGATGTTGTTACCCAGTGGGTGAGGGTCGGTACGGCCCAAGTCCCACCTGACTAAAGTCTAGCCAACAGGTCAGTAGAGAAGTCTGCGGGTAAGCCCGGTAACGGGAGTCCGAAGCCGGATGGATCAAGGGTGCAGGCTCTGTATTGAGCCCCGAAATATGTATAGTTGTGGTCACTAGGATAGCCTCTCGGAGTATGGAGAGAGTGAAAGCCGACGCCGTGCAGCGGTGCGGAAGGCAGCAGTTCTGGATGCGATATGGCGATGTATACAGGACACCACCGGGGTCTGAGATCAGGGCATGTATTCATGGGGGTAACCCCGGATCAAGTCCGGGGCAGGCTCTGGGAACTTGGGATAGCCAACTGTCTCCTTGTGTAGTATAAGGTTTTAGGAGTGCCGACCGTAGAGGTAAAGACTCCCGGCATTGAGAGGAAGCTCCAGCCTCTCAAGCAAGCCTTTCATGGGAAAGGGACACAAAGAAAGAAGAGTGATGCAAGAGCCTGCCCCGGACTCGATCCGGGGTATCGGGTGAGGATAGGGAGAACCGAACGAACCCGAAAAGGACATTTGGCAGTCTTAGCGGATTTGGCAGTCTTAGCGGAT
>Ga0156295_1310_pt1 | contig 16869 bp, 9 predicted proteins | sample RifCSPlowO2_12_FD_107943 | JGI IMG/M metagenome (GOLD analysis project Ga0156295, IMG submission 107943) | Nitrospinae bacterium RIFCSPLOWO2_12_FULL_45_22 | reverse complement strand
GATACTTAACCCCTTTTTGTCTCCCCAGGGCAAATATATTAACCAGCCGCGGCCCGAACTGGCTGGTAACGATGACCAGGGCCTCTGCCTGAAAATTCGGATCCAGGTATTCTGAGAAATATGCTAAATGATTATAATCTATCACCACCTTAGCCGGCAGGAAGAGATCCCCCTCTCTATTTCCTGGTCTGCCAAAGAACATCAGCAGCCTACCGTCATTATTAAAAATCTGAACATTATCAAATGATGCATCCGCCACATATAATCTCCCGTTTCTATCCGCTGCAACACCCCTGGGACGGGAGAAGCGGCCCGGACTCGTGCCCAACATCCCGATAGCCCCCAGAAAATGGCCATCCCGGTCATATTTAACCACCTGAAATCTCCCGGTATCTGATATATATAAATAGCCTTTGGAATCAAAGGCCAGGTTTGTTGGCAGGCCCAGCCACTTGGTCTCATCCTCTGCTTTCCTGCCTATCTTATTCAGCAATGCACCGGTCTTTTTATCCATGATCCAAACATCACGGCTCTTCTTATCGATCACATACAATTTATTATCAAAGGGCACGGCATCAATAGGTGTCCACTCGGCAGGAGAGCCGATGGCCTTCACAAAAAAGTCTTCCCGGTTATACACAACTACCTGTCCCCGCACCGGGTCAGCGACATACTTGGTGCCATCACTATCTATGCTTATATTAAGGGGCTGTACAAGCTTCCCCAACCCTTTTGCCCCTTCCAGCTCCTGGAATTTCTTGTTTTTAAGGTCAAAGACCATTACCGTACTATTGCTGTCACAGACATATATCTTACCATCGTAGATACCTACACCATAGGGCTTATCGATTCGTTTTATCCGCTGTTCCTCTCCGGTCACAAACCGGTCAAATTGTGATCTTGGAGATTCTATATCCTTACTGGAAGTGAAGCTCCGGAGGAATTGGATGCGGGGAAGTCCCGGAGGATCGGGAAAGAATACTTTTGGTACCATGACAGGTGTCAGTTTCTCAGGGGTTGTTGCACACCCGGAAGGTATCAATAAGAAAGCTGAAAGAGCCCATATGAGTAAATGTCTTGATAACCGCATAATCTCCTGCCTCCTGTTACTATTATGGAATGAATAGGGCAAATTTACGCCTGCATATACCTTCTTTTCTCCTAAAAGACTCCATTTCTTTGCATTTCTAATTGAGAGGGAGGTTTGTAGTAATTTTAACACATTTATTCATATCGGTTTACCCCCCCTGGTATGATTAATTTCCCACCGTTTGAAAGGGAGAACAATTATTATGCCCTGAGGTGATACCCTTTGTCTCTATAGATACAAAAAAATACCAGTTATGACCCTTTTATGATTAATAGGGAAACCAGGTGATCAAGCCATAGAGAGGTTTTTTACCTCAGTGATGTGGCGAAAAGGCTAGGAAGAGAGAAGCGGCCTCGGGATAGAAATGATACATCATTAAGGGGTATAAGCAATTTCGACATAGACCTCTGTTACACGCAATACTGGTGGCCCGGAAGTATTTCGTTTGACAGCAATCTGGAGGTTATTGATATCGGTTAGGTCCAATGGACCTCCATCTGAATCAGTAGTATAAGTGTTCGACATGATAAGGTTATAGGCGCCAGAGGTATTAGTAGCAGTATTCCCTTTCCATACAGTATTCGTCCCGGTCTTATAGCCAATATCTACATTTCCGGCATAAGGTATAGCCCCGGGCCATGCACCATCCAGGTATCTGGCGTAGACATCAATGGTAATACTATCGATGGTTGCAGCTTCCAGCCCCGCAGGAAGATCATCCATATGGACATAAAAGATTTGACCTCCCGGGCCACAGCAATAATTAACATAACTGGCATCCCCGTCATTGCTGTCCAGAACCGTCGCCCAGGAGCCATTTATCGGACTAAATCCCCCATCTGAGGCAACACCCGATGGATGGAGGGAAAGCGTTGCCGGAGCACCTCCTGGTGTGATGGTAAAAGACCAGGCTGGTGGTATCATAGAATTGCCTACCAGATCATCTACATTGACTATGATTGTTATGACTTCTCCGCTTCCGAAATCGGCATCAGGATTCACCGTAACATCATAACTGACCGGTGAGCCTGTTTTTGAAACTATAGAAGTATCTTCATCGGTATATATCGCCGAATAGCCCTTATCCCCTGAAATCTGTATAGAGAATGTTGTCCAGTCTATCTCACTTCCACTATCTGACAAGGTAAAAGTCAGATCACTATCAACTGCAATATTAATAGTGCCAGTTGCAGGATTTTTGTTGGAAAGGGTTGGCGGGGCATGGTCCCCGCTGGAGATAATGACTGGGGTCGTATCCATAGGATTACCCAGGGCATCATAGATAGAAGTAGAGGTAGCCCCTGAGAGCGTATCAATTCCAATATCATCCGTTGAATCGAGAGGAGAATCTAATATGAGGATCGCAGTAGCATCACCGGCAGTATGAGTTACACCTATAATTGCGCGGCCATTGTCGGAATCTGTCAGGGTAAAATCGCTTGATGTCAAGTCACCAACGGCACCCATATCACTATATACACCTTCAGAAAAACTGACTGTCAGAATATCGCTGTCTACCTGTCCATCTACCCAGGAAATCTCTGGTGCAATGGTATCAATGGGAGTTCTGGCATAAGTCATTTGATCATTATGACACATGTTGCATATACCATTCTTTGAAACATCTCCCGGCCCGGGTGCAATAAAACGGGTCTTACCCCCGGTGCTGTTTGCCAGGGTTGGATAGGTTCCTTCAGGGGTATATTGAAAGTCTATAGCGGGGGCCTTGCCAATAAGTTCACCGTGACGCATCATTGCGGGAGAAGGTGAGCCATGGACATTGTGACAGGCAGGACAGCGTATCCTGGAATCGGCAGTTCCATCAAAGTCTGAGTCATATTGGGGTGTCTCTGGGCCTAAAGGACCGTTAGCGCCCCACGTATGCACATCGTGCATGCTATAATAGAAACCTGCTGTAGGTAAAGGATTGCCTCCCCCGTCACCATCACTTTTGGCGTAGAAGTTCGTGCCGGCACCCTCTCCGGTTTCCGGGTCTCCCCCGTTAAATAATTGATCCTTAGCATGACATTGGAAACAGAGAGCGAATTCCCAATCCGCTCTAAAACCTGGTGGATAAACATGGCCCGTTCTGGGTATATGCAGGGCATATTTCCCATCATAACCTGTTGCTACGTCTTTTAACCTAAATCCATTCTGATAGTTGGCACTAACAGGATCGAACGTCAAATAATCACTATCAGGTTCATAGCTCCTGACGATCCCATCGATGTGCGGCATTCCGGCATCATGACAATTCTGGCAGCCAAGTCCAGCACCTGGACCACCTGTGGCCGGGTATCGTTTGCTGGTGGATAGTCCATGACCGGTTTTGTAAAAGCCGTATCCGGTCCCATAAGGAGTGGCAGTATCCTCATCCCCTATAATATTCGGAGCGCTTACACCCTCTATTACCGATGGAATCTCATCGTGACAGCTTGCGCACCATTTCTCTTTGCCAGATTTTAGTAAATTTCCCTCATAAACCCCTTCATCCCAATTTGCTCTGGCACCAATTATCAGATCGTCTACACCGTCATAAGACCCACCAGGGCTGTGACATGTATTACACACTGTAGTATTTTGAAAGTTATTTCCATCGGCAAATGTGGGTGGGCTATTTGCGCCATGGCATCCGAGATTACCGCTGGAACATGTCATATTTGGTCCATATGCGGCGCCTAGATGGGTCGGATGGGATCCGCTGGTGCCTCCAATACCTTTAAACCCATTAAGATGTGAATGGCAATTTGTGCATTTTACTCCAACGTTATGACCATGATCTCCCAAGTCATTGTTTCTGTGATATGTGGTCTGTGTGTGACATACCTCGCAGACGCCATCGTATACTATATCTCCATCCGCATAATTAAGAACCCCACCCTTGAAGAATCTTACCTCCCTTTCCCCACTGTTGGGAGTATATATTGGGCTCTTGATGAGCTTGCCATATATAATGGCAAAGCGATCTCCCACCGCTACCTTGCTTAAATCTATGATCCCCTCTACTGTCAGGGTATCTCCGGTATTGCTTTCTATCTTATAACCGTAACTTTCCTCAGCAATCTTAGGAATAACCACTAATCCTCGATACGCATCATTTTCCCATCCCGCACCGGTCTGAGTAAGCTGACTTTTTCCTCCCCCTGGCTGATCTATCTGAATGTCTGTTGATTCACCCAAATAAAGACAACTACCTTCTCCATATGTCCTGAATTGCTCCTGCAGGTGAGGGTTATGACAGGTCCGGCACTCGATGGACCAGTCTCCATACTTATCGCTTGTGGTAAGACTGGAATGGGTCCTCACGTAGGGAGCCACCATACCATTGTGACAATGCCAGCAGAGGGTATTAGATCGAGTATCATCAATATTTTGAGGGTTGTATTCTATCCATGGGGGGAAAAGATTCTCTTCGGCATCTTCTCCATGCACATCGTGGCAATTATTGCATCCAATGGTATTTATAGCGTTATGAGGATAATCCAGGGCATAGGCAAAGATAGCTATCAGGCTTAATACCAATACCATAACCAAAGCCTTTATAATGACATTTCGCTTTCTCATTATTCCCCCGGGATACTGAAATCACCCACTGCTCCATTTACTCAGTTATATTCACCTCAACACTGTCATAATACAACTGGCTATCATCCAATGAGCCGTCCATATTTATATCAACCCCAAAATAGAAGGTATAAGTGCCTGGGGGTAAACCCGAGATATGCCCCAACCCAGTTGGAGCCAGGTTAAACAATGGGCCTTGATATGTAACTGAATTGCCAGATACCCAGGAATCTTTGGATGCATTATAACAAAACAGGCCAAGAGAGGTATCTACTGCTAACCACCAGTCTGCCGCCTCACCGGTTCGATCCCCAGGATTAAGGGATACAGTTATAGAACAGTCTTCATTAGTGGTTATGCCTATTGGCCCATCTGCATTATTGGCCTTGATGTCAGGGCGTGGTTTATGTATTACATCATACACTTCCACCCTTGAGGTATTGAGTGATGCAATAAAAAGCCTGTTGGTCTTCTGGCCGATGGCTATCCCTAGGGGTGTCCTCATAGGATTATCCAGGTCGTATATGGTTCCAAGAAATATGCCATTACTATCAAATACCTGCACTATATTCTGATATGAATCACTGACATATATCCTGCCCTCTTTATCTACATCCACACCCAGGGGTTTGGCTAACTTTCCTTTTCCAAACCCGAAATTACCAAAGCCCCTTTTAAACCCACCATTCAGGTCAAAGACCTGTATCCGGGCACCCTGAGTTGAACCAAACTCAGTCTCTACTAGCTGAAGGTCTGAGATTATTATCTCCCCTGACAGCTCATCTATTGCTATGGATGTGGGAAAATGAAATTGGCCATCTTTACTCCCAGAACTCCCAAGTGAAAATTTATAAGAACTATCAGGATTATAGACCTTTATCTTATCTCCTTTACTGTCTGCTACATAAACATTACCGGCACTATCAACCGCAATTGCACCCGGTCGGCTAAATTCTTTATCTCCTGAGCCAAGTTTATAGAGAAAGGTCAGGTCAGCGTCATAAACCTCTACATCCCCTCTGCCGTCGTTGCCGACAAATATCCTTCCATCATTACTTACAGCAATACTGATTGGTTTATCAAGCCCTCTAAGGGTCCTCAAGTATTGACCGTCTTGACTATAAGTGAGGAGCTTATTATTGCTTGACTCTACGACATAGATGTTTTCAGAAGCATCAAGGGCTACTGCCGTCGGTGCATTTATCTTTGTAGTTATGGGCTGGAATCTTTCATACCCAGGCATGGTTGCTGCTTGAATGGTGCAGACAAAACAGAATAAAAAGAATAAAGAAACAGCAAAGAGCATGATCAGGTATTGTTTGCTGTGTGTTATTTTCCATTTCATCTTCCATCACCTCACATCAAACATTCATACCCCTCAAGGGGACAAAGCAAGATGAATATCGGCAAAACCTCCCATAACCATTCCTGACTAATCAACAGTATCTTTCCACGTTATCCAGTCTATCAGGCCGTTGAATCGAAGATTGGTTTGAGTGTCCTTGTTTGCGCCTATGGCAAAACTGCCGCTGCCCGAGGTTATCTGATCGTTGGTAAAGAACTTGACCGAATCAGTCTTAAGAGACTGGTCGGTATCCGTACAGTTTATCAGTCCCGTCCAGTTCTTGCCCAGTCCGTTCCCATCGGTACCTTGGTCCTCTATATAGATGTCAGCAGGTTGGAAGTACTGGCCGATTATCCCTCCTGGCTTGTTGGTATTCCATACGGCCTTTATTTGATACCAGTGGTCGGATACTATGGGACAATCGTTCTCGGAGCCAGTTTTGGCGCCTGTGTAATTCGTCAGCACAGGTTTCCACGTTGTGGTACCGTTTGTGAGCAGCCAGAGAGCAATGGAGGTCTGGCCGGCAGGTGCAGTGTATAAACCCGGATAGGCGCTGTTGTTCCTCCAGACCGACATCTGGTAATTGTAGTTGTTGTTGTAGTTTCGCGCAAATATGCGTGTAATGTAATTGGTGGTATCAGCGGTTATGCCTGTCGGTTTGATCCTCGTTTCAATGGTAAGTGCCGTTGTTGCCTGGAGGCACGAATTATTACCGGTAAATGTTATGTATTTGGTGCTTCCGTCGCCAGAATATGCGCTGCCTGTTAATGTAGCTGCACCGCCGTTTACCGCTCCGTAGAGAACGTTCTGCGTATCCATTATATATGTGCTGCCTGATGGTTCATTAAGTTGTATGCTCACAGGCGATGTTGGACATTGTGACGACAGTTCTATTGTCATCGCCTCTGTCCCGGCCGCGTTGTTATAATCATCAAAAATGGAACTGCTGACAGCCGCTATGGTATCTGCGTTCACATCATCCGCTATTAATGGTGCACTCATGGTAATAACTGCGGTTGATGCCCCGGCTGTGTGAATTACCCCGGTAATAGTCCTTGGGTTATCGCCATTTGTATCCGTCAGGGAAAAATCAGATGCATCCAGTGCAGACCCTCCGCCTCCGTACACACCCTCGGAGAAGTACACAGTGAGCTGATTATTGCCTATTAAGCCTTTGGCCGCACCTATATAGGGCTTTGTCTGTGAATCATATGTCGCGAAGTAGGTAGCGTCTTTAGTCACATTCCAGACTTTTGCTTCATCTATTCTTCCTATGAATTCATTCTGCCACGCATAAAACCCACCGATCGAAAATTCAGATGCACACCAGGTACCGTTATGGCATATGCCCTGATTCCAAGGACTATTTTCAGAATAAGCGAATATCGAGGTCTCGCCTGCGCCGGGCTGCATATTATTTCCCGATGTATCGCTTGTTGTGACATCCTCTCCATTTACATATATCCTGATTCTTCCGACAGCCGGATTATTATTGTCCCTGTCTGGACCGTTTTTGTCGAATGTGACTGCTACATGCGTCCAGGTATTTAATGGAATAGCTATGGAACTATATGCACCCCGGACACCACTTGCACCTCCCTGTGTAAATCCATTATTGTCTGCCCGCATATTAAATGCCGCCCTAAGTGTGTTATTTATCTTCTGGAGAGTAAACGCATATCCTCCGTCATTGTATCCTACATGTTTGGTAAAGATGCTATATTCACTTCCAGCATTGTCTGTGGGATATACCCATGCCTCAAGTGTTGTGTTGTATTTCATCTCTGTATACTTCCATGTGCCGTGCTTCCCGTCGTCAGTAGACCAGTAAGAATTTCTTGTCCCGACCTGGACGTTCTTCCCACCGTTAAGCACTACTGCCTGACCTGATTTTCCAGATGTGTAGGAACCTGCTATATTGTCCATCCATTTGCCGTGAAGTCTCCATGTGCCGGAATCATTGAGATTTCCTTCAAACCTCATGTCTAACACAAGGTCGGGATTAAACGTTCTGGTACCTGACGATCCTACACGCCTGCCCATTCCATGTATAGTATTAGAGCCACCACCACCAGGAAATCTTGGGTTATTGGGCGGGGCGCCGTGACAGCTTACACTACCACATGACATTCCATCATGCCAATCGCTGTAATAGTAATGGCAGTTGTTGCACATTGTGTTCCAAATGGTACTTCCTGGACCGTTATTGACTGACGACCTGAGCTTTGAGCCAATGCCCGCTTCATGTGTCACATGGCAGTCACTACATGAGAGAACAAAGTTTGCACCTGCAATTCTTTCTTCGTGATTATATGCTTCTCTTGACCAGAGTTGGTCTCCTTTTCCTTTTGTCATTACGGGCCAGCATTCATCCTCTGTTCCGGCACAATCGTCGCCGTCCCAGCCGTCCGCCATTCCGCAACTCCACCTGTCAGGACATGTGCCGCCTCCATTAGGTTCGTTTGCCGAATTTAATCCATGCGGATCGTCACCACCCCAGCTTATACCCCCATGCTCTCCAAATTCAGCCTGGGAGACGCCGTGGCAGTCAAGGCAGAAAGACGGATAGTCAGGGAGTTGTGAGCCTGACAGTATATCACCATTTGGTGTCCTGTATGTGCCGCCTCCGGCATAATTATTTATCTTCTCGCTGGCTTCATCACCCCAGACTTCTAAATTATTTGTGAGCTTGGTCATTGCCGCAACATTGGGATTCGCCGCTGATGTCAGGCCGCTTACGATATGCACATTATGGCAGGATATGCATTCCAATGAATATGTTTTGCTGTCTTTACCAAACGAAACACCGAGGGCATGCCCTGCATGTCCCGCGTGACAAGTATTGCAGAGATTTTCTTTGTTGTTTTTCGTCATCCCGGCATAATTCCCTGAGGCGCCGTGCACATTATGACACTCTGAACACTTATTGCTACTGTGTGCCGAATTCTGATAATCAGCATATGTCGTGTACCATTGAGGGGCAGCCACGGCACTTCCTCCCGGTTTATGACACTGATTACAATTGCTGTTATTATTATCATTCTCATAGCCGGGTTTTAACCTCTTTGTAGCGGTATTAAAATGTTGTGAAGTAAGGTCATGGCAGGAGCCGCACTGTTTGTTCGCTGCCGGATTACCCGTTGCTGAGGTATCCTGCCAGGAAAGCCTTGCATAATTACCGGAGGGCTTTCCATGTCCTGTGACAAAAACCCCATAGGTTGAGTTATCACCTATTATATTGGGTGCAGGAGCACCGGCTCCTGTCTTTCCCGGTGATGTGTCGTGACAACTGCCACAGTAGCCTGCCTCGCCTTCTGTCGCTACCCAAGTGCCTGGGTTATCCCCAAAGTATCCTTTCGCATTACCTACCCCATCTCCTGAATGACAGTTAGTGCATACGCTTGTATTGGCAAGATCCTGCCCATCGGCAAGCATGGGCGGGTTATTTGTACCGTGACAGTCAGTACAGGATATTTGGGGTCCATAATCTTCTATTACATGGGTTGTATGTGCTCCACCGCCCATGCCTCCTTTAAAACCATCGAGATGGAGATGACAATTTGTGCATTTTACTCCAACGTTATGATCATGATCTCCCGAGTCATTGTTTCTGTGATATGCGGTCTGTGTGTGACATACCTCGCAGACCCCATCGTATGGCATAACCCCATCAGCAAAAGAATCGGGATCAGTATCCCTGAAAAATTTTACGCTCTTATCTCCGCTCTTGGGTGGTGATATTGTTATCTCATCGAGTTTTATTGTGCTCTTTATGCTCTTCCCGTATACAATGGCAAAGGTATCTCCCAGGGCTACCTTGTCTAAATTCATTGGCCCTTCTATTGTCAGGGTATTTTCAGTATTCATTTCAATCTTATAGTTGTAATCACTCTCATTAATATTTGGGATAACGACTAATCCTTTAAACTGATCGGTAGTCCAGCCTGCACTATCATCTATTAGGGTTGTGCCATCAACTGACGATACTGTACCCTCATAAAGATAACTTTCACTGCCATATATCCTGAACTGCTCCTGAAGGTGAGGGTTATGGCAGGTTCGGCATTCGAGGGACCAGGCTCCATATTTATCGCTTGTGGTAAGACTGGAATGGGTCCTTACATAAGGGGCCTCGAGGTCATTATGACAACTCCAGCAGAGGGTATTGGATAGCGTATCATCAATATTCTGCGGATTATATGGCATCCATGATGGGAAAAGATCTTCCAAGGCACCTTCTCCATGCACATCGTGGCAATTATTGCATCCAATGGTATTTATAGCGTTATGAGGATAATCCAGGGCATAGGCAAGAATAGCTATCAGGCTTAATACCAATAGGGGAATTAAAGCTTTTATAATGATCTTTCTCTTAGTCATTTGCCATCAAACCCTAAAATACCAATAGCTATCCACCCACCAAGAACGCCAAGTTTCACTAAGTTTTTTTGGCATCCTTCATATTTAGCCAAAAGTAGTTAACACTTCATAAAAGTATAATAGTTGATATGTGTAAGAAAAGGAGATTCGGAGAGCTTGGAGATTAGGGAGATATCATTGTTTTTCCAATATCTCCATTATCTTCCCTATCTCCCCATCACCTCTTGCTTACACTATTGTGGGTTAAAAGTGTTAACTGGAAAATGAAAGATGCCGTTTTTTTGCCGAAATAATGAATAATATTGGTTTTTACCACTGAGCAGTGGCGATAAAGTTAGCCACCGGGTCTGCTTTATTCACCCGATCTGAATCACCGGGTGCAACCTCGAAGGAGTATGCATTTTTCCCTGGCTCTACGGTATAGCTAACCTCATTTCCGCTACTATTCACTTTTACTGTGACATCCTTTATCTCGTAGTACCCCAAAAGGTCGGTCTTTCCCATCTTAATCGTACTGGAGTTCCTCTTCAGGTAAATGGTAACATTGGCTAATCCAACATTGGGTGTACCAGGATCATCATCATGATCCCACATAATACTACCAGTGACATCATACACCGCGGTTGGAATATCAGGCAATGTCCACGTCTGCCGCGGTGCCATTGACCGATTACCCGCGGAATCTTTGAAGAAGTATCTTATGGTATATGTTCCGGCGGTGGGGTAGGTGTGGGTAGCGACAGGATCAGACTGCCCGGTAGTGATTGAAACCAGATCCATTAGCCCATCACCCCAGAGCACATAAGCTATACCCGGATCACTTGAACCCATTGCTCCACAGGCATTAGAAGTAGATTGGTCGTATACCTCAATGGTCATACCCGTTAGGTATGATGGATCGACCAAAATGTTCATACCTGTAGTGGGAGGAATATTTCTGCCCTTTGCCGTAACAATCATCGTTCTTCTTGCACCATAATCACTGGTCAGGGTAACCGCATAACTGCCTGGAGCATCATAGGTATGGCTTATTACTGCACCTGCACCCGTATGACCATCGCCAAAATCCCAATTGAAGGTGGTGGAATCATTCATTGTGGCATCAAAATTTACCGTGTAGCAGTCTGTGCCATAATACCAGTTAAACCTTGCTATTGGCATCCCACCCCACCCACCTGAATGATAATCCTTTGCCACAGTCCCTACCTCAAACTTGGTTAATTTAGTTAAAGCCACACCCGATTCTCCATGACACTGGAGACAGACTATCTCTACGTCTAACCAGACAGCCTCAACGAGGCCTCCATGTGGAGCCGTGTAAGCAGTTTCCTGCCCAGCATTGTATTCCTCTTCTGTAGGGAAAGAGCTATAGTTAGGATCAGGGTTTATTCTCCAGAGATGGGTCATGCGACCACTTGTTGCAGCAGGCATATGACAGACCTCACATTTTTTGGGTCCCTTGGTAATACCCTCATGAAATCCCAAGGTCTTGCCTGAATGACAATCAGTACAGACCTTCTTTATTGCCCCGGTATGACCTACCGCATCAACCGTGCTCTCATGGACATTATGACATGTGCTACAACCATCAGCATCAAACTCAGAGCTTTGTCCATGGGGGCTATTCAGGAATTCCTGTGCAATGCCGTAAGTGGCAAAGGAAGCAGCATATACACCGTAGGAGCCAACACCGACGGCAGGCGGTGTATTGCCGCTCGTATGGCATTCCACACAGAGAGCTGTGATATTGGCAATTGAGAACTTGGATATGTGGCCCGAAGTATCTGTGGAGCCATTATCGTGGCATTGAAAACAATCTCCGAGGACTGTGATTCCACCATCTCCATGACACCTTTCGCACTGGATGCCATCGAGATACCATGAACCACCTATGGTTACCAAACTTCGTATGCCCGGAAAAGATGCGTCAGGTTCAGGCCCTGGGGCAGGACCTCCGGGCTCATCGGTTGTATATCCCGTGGTATGGCAGCTTGCACAGACGTATTCACCGCCAGCATATACCGCCCCCGGAGCCCAGGGGCCCCCACCCATCCAACCGTTAAAAACATAATAGAGCACCGTCTCGGCTGCACTATCACCATCTAAATCAATCCTCCCGGTAGCCCAGTCGATTATATGACCAGAAGAATCGGTTGCATACGGAGCCCCATCAGGACCGGTCAAAGCTTCGCCAGGCACAACCTCTCTCAGCACATTTTTATGGCCTGTCATCAGATAGCCACTCTTGTCAGGAGCACCGATACCAGCACCTCCTGGATTGTGGCATATTAGACACTCTTCATCACCCACATATGCTCCGGTATCAACAGTGAATATAAGGAAGAAGATCAGGACAAAGATAACCGCTATAAAAATGTATTTAATCTTATCAGGCATCATTTGCGCCACCCCATTAATATATTTGGATGTTGGCTTAGTGCTTCATTTCATAAATACAGTTACGTATTATGCCTATTTTTTGCCTTCTTTTTTATTAGGAAACCAAGAGGCCAGGAAATTAACCCCGCCTAAGCGGGGTTAACATCCCCTATTTTTAACCTCTCCTGTATTCCTGGTTTCCTTATCATAAGCACTTTCTCTCAAATACGTCACCGTAATTATGGATTAGAGCACTTAGTACTGAAACTTTCCAACCCCTACTGTTAATCTGATCTAACTCTAACCCACGTATCCTTCTCCTTATTATTGTTATTGCTCACCCCATTTGCTTACTTCTGGCATGGCGTGTCTTTTCAGGCTTTTCTGGAACGTATTCCTGAATCAAGAAATGAGCACAAATCGTGCCAGATAACTAGATTAAGTGGGCTCAGTATGCCATGTCTAATACTGGCTTGATTTCATGGCATGACCTGGCGGTAGCATTCTATGGAGTGGTACACCCCATCTACCCTGCCCCGAGCGGATCACTGCGGTTCATCTATTTTGACTTTATTGGATAAAACTGGTATCCTTTTCTTTGAAACAGGGAGGAATAAAGAGGTGGTTAATAATGGCAAAATCGGGTAAATTGGGGCTCACATATAAGCGTGCAGCAGAATACTTTTTTGAAAAATCTACCGAGGACGATTACTGGGAAGTCATAGATGGGGAGCTTATCATGCATACACCGGTAGCCATAATACATCAGAAATTTGCCTTGTTCCTGCTCAATATCTTGACTTATTATATCAGGTCTAAAGGTCTGGGCGAGCTATATTATAACCCTGCGGTGGTCCGGTTGGATGAGGATAACCTATTTGAGCCGGATATCTTTTTCGTCTCCCAAGAGAATCTCTTCCGCATTAAAGAACAATACCTGGATGGAGCCCCCGATTTGATCATAGAGATATTGTCCCCTTCTACCGCGGAATATGATAAGGGCTGGAAGTTTAAGAAATACGAAGCTTTTCATGTTAAGGAATTATGGTTATTGGACCCGTCTGAAAAGCAATGGGAATTTTACAGTAATGCAGGGAAGAGGTTCCAAAGGATAGAAATAGCAGGAGATGAATTCAAAAGTAGCATTTGGGAAGGTTTCTTTCTGATGATGGCATGGCTTGATAATTTTGATAAAGAAGACCCCTTTGAAATTGCCAGGAGACTCATCTAAGGCATGTCCTGGCCTTTCATTTGTCACCCTGAGCGGAGGGTGGGGTCTCTGAAATTCTTCATGCTCAGGGTTGTGTCCCTGGATGGTCAACCCTCCAAGTGTAATAGCTACGCTGCTGCGGACTTGAATCCAGGCGTGATCCGGCACCTCAAGCGAAAGACCGACTTAGCAGACCCGATCCTATCCCCGGGTAGTACTGGGTCTCCTGGCTCAGCAAAATAAAGAAGAAAATTGCCATACGATTAAATTAGGGAGGTATATGGGAGAGGTTGATATAGCCATAAAGCACTTATCAACCCTATACCCTAAGGAATTCATTCAGGAATTCATACCAGAATATAGGGTCAGGAGTAGTCACCTCAGGCTAGATAAGGAACTGCTGAGGGTAGAGAGGCGGGTAGATTTTATCTACGAGGTCATCACGGAGGATGAGGAGAGGTTCATAGCCCATTTAGAGTTTCAGTCAGAATGGGAAGGGGACATCCCGGTCAGGATTTTCGAATATGCGGGATTGATATCGAGAGAGTATGGTCTACCTCTGATAAGTATCTTGATCTACCTGGGAAAGGGCACATATACTGAGGAGAGTTACCAGATAGTAATAGGGGGAAAGGAGATAAACAGGTATGATTATAAAATGATACCCTTGTCAGGGATAGAAATAAGAGAAGAGCTTTATGAAAAAGAGGGTCTATTGCCCCTTATATCTCTTATGAAGGTAGAAGACCCCGAGAATATCTTCTCTAAGGTGATAGATAGGATAGAGAAGATAGAGGATAAGAACAGGCGATTGGAATTGCAGGCTATATGGTATATACTATCTGGTATTAGGTATGATAAAGAGTTCTTAGATAGGTTCGTGAGGAGGGAAACGCTTATGGAATCTAGCACATATAAATCTATCGTGGAAGAAGGAATAGAAAAGGGTATAGAAAAAGGAATAGAAAAAGGAATATATATGGATATTCTTACTATCTTAGGGGATAGGTTTGGTGCGATACCTCAATATGTGGAGGAGAGGCTTAAGGAGGTAAGGGGTGAGGCCAGTCTCAGGAGCCTCTTGCGGCAGAGCATAAAAGTAAACTCCTTATCTGAATTCATGGAAAGTGTTGGCCGGATATGGACAAGAGAGTAAAGAGTAAGCGTCAACCGCTCCCCGTCTACTCTATTTATTATTTGCAGGAATCTGCGTCCTAAATATAAGAGGTAAAGAAGTATTACCAGGATACTAAACGAAAGGCCTACCTGCAAATGTCGCCTATCTTTTGCGCCAGGTTGCCCTTGCTTCCTTCTTGGATCCGCCTTTAGCCTTGCCATCTAATCCTTACAAAATAAGCGTTCAGCTAAAAAAGTAAGCAGTGAGGGGTAAGGAGTGAGCAGTTTTCACCCCTTACCCCTCACTGCTTACTGATTTTCCTTGTCTTGCTGATCACTGGTAGCTAACCGGCTTACCCATTATACTTGGGAAACCCTTACGCTTCTCCTTCTTAGGGTTAATGGCCAGTATAGCCAGGGCAACGATGCCCAGGGCAAAAGCCCGGACACATTTGCAGCAGGAACCGGCCTATTCCCTATCCTTCTCGGCTATGAACTGCATCACAAACGGTATCAATCCTCCCTCAGCTTCCGGAACCTCAATCTCTCCCTTAGCAAGCACGGTGCGGCCCCCTACTACAGGCTCATCCACAACTGGAACAGGATCTATTATCACTTCCGTGCCGGGATGGACTATAAACGGACCTAGCCTCCCTTGGTCTTGAGATGCTGCGAAGAGCGCCACCACCTCAAGGTTGTCCAGGGTGGTCTGATCATTAGGTATCCGGGTAGGAGAATTGGCGAATTGGATATTCCTCACCACCATATCTTCTGCGGGATTTCCATCGGGATCGGTGGCAGGGTTATAAAGGGCCGCGGGAGATGACACCCTCCATCCCAACCAAACCCACGGGCCTATACCCTGGCTATTGAGAGTCCATCTGAACCAGGCAGTACTAATATATGGAGGAAGGGACCGAACGTAAAAATCGACATTAAACCAACACCATTTGCAATAGGGTATATGGGCATAGCCAAATTTTACCATACGCCATGGGCGTACTATCTTTGTCAATATCCACCCCTTCCGCTTGGGGAAGCAGTTAGTCCAGGCCTTCTGGAGAATTGGCGGCCTCCATATTCTGGTGCTACTCCATGCGGTTGCCCATACCATAGCATCGTTTGCCCCTCCTGGATTAAATTGGTGCATCCCAAAGTGGTAAGCATGCTTATTCGTCTCCCAGGCAGCCACCGAGCCAGTGCCTATGAGCATTGTAACTATCATGACTATCGTAAATAAACTCACCTTTCTAAGTACATCTTTCCACATTTTCTCCCCCTCCTCCCTTAGAGCTTTAAAAAACCAAGATATACAATTATGCGGGCAAATAAAGTTTTTTGAAAGGTTGGAGAAACTTTTTCCAAAAAAGTTTCCTCCCATATATGCGGCCATCACCCCCACCCTCTGCCAGAGGGTGGGGGCGATGGGAAACTATTCCTTACTTACTTCTCCCTTCAGGTGACAGGTCATACAAAGATCACTCTCTTTATCAGATACCCAGAGGAATTTTTCACCCGTGTTCTTGGTGTTATGGACATCATGACAGGTGGTACACTCCATCTGCCCGGCCCATAGCAGGTCACCAATGGTGTAAAGGGCATTCATAGGTGCCGATGCCCGCTGGATCTCATCGTCCACCGCCTCTACATCCTGATAGCCAAATCCAATGGGATGATGGTTGGTAAGGTCTCCCGCTTCACCAATCCGGTACTGGGACGTGATAAAGACCGGGGCATCTCCCTTGCGTACACCACTGGACTTGATGTCACCCGGGGCAAAACCAT
>Ga0156295_1242_pt1 | contig 17218 bp, 13 predicted proteins | sample RifCSPlowO2_12_FD_107943 | JGI IMG/M metagenome (GOLD analysis project Ga0156295, IMG submission 107943) | Nitrospinae bacterium RIFCSPLOWO2_12_FULL_45_22 | reverse complement strand
CCTATAGACCAGGAGTCTGCCGGCATCAATATTCATGGCCATATCTGCCAGCATGAATTGGATAGCCTGGAACTCGGCAATCTTCTTGCCGAACTGTTCCCGCTCCCTGGCAAACCTTATGGCCTCTTGCAAGGAATTCTGGGCAATCGAGAGGGCCTGGGCACACTCGCCTACCCGGCCCCTATCCAGCGTCTCCATAGCGATCTTAAAACCATCTCCTTCATCTCCTAAGAGGTTGTCGCTGGGAATGCGACAGTCTTCAAAGAGCAATTCACCGGTGATATGGCCATACATACCAAGGTACTCATCAATATTGCCGATAGTAAATCCCGGAGTCCCTTTCTCGACAATAAAGGCATGTACCCCCTGGTGTCGCTGGGTGCCTTTGGTACGGGCAATGACCACATATATCTCCGCGGCGCCGGCATTGGAGATAAAGGCCTTCTTGCCATTGAGGATATAGGTACTTTCAGCTTTCACTATATGGCTCTGGATAGAGGCAGCATCTGAACCGGCCTGGGGTTCTACCAGGGCAAAGGCAGATAATTTTTCCCCTTTTACCCCGGGGCGCAAATATTTTTCCTTTTGTTCCTTGGTACCCCGCAAATAGATGGGCAGTAGTCCTACCAGGTGGCCCTGGCAGTTCGGTCCTAAGGCCTCATAGGCCAGGGTCACCTCTTCCATGGCTACTACGTAGCTGGTAAAATCTCTCCCCAACCCGCCATACTCCTTCGGGTAAGTGATACCCAGGAGTCCTTTCTCACCTAAGCGCCTCATAAGCTCATAGGGGAAGCTCTTGGGGCCAGCCCGGTCCAACTCAACTGCCCTCGGTGCAATCTCTTTTTGGGCAAAGGCCCTTACTTCTTCCTTGAAACGTAAATGCTCTGGGGTAAGGAATAACTCGTCCATTGCTCCCTCTCCTATTTGCAGAGCAAGCTCTGCCACTACATATCTAATCGTGGAAGATGCTGGAGGCAATTACCATCCGATGGATCTGGTTGGTGCCGTCAAATATCTGGGTGAGCTTGGCATCCCGCATCATCCGCTCTACCGGATAATCCCGCATATAGCCATAACCACCAAATATCTGTACTACATCGGTGGTGACCCTCATGGCTACATCTGACCCAAAACATTTGGACATAGAGGCGAATTTTCTCAGCTCTGCTTTATGGCCTGAGTCGGCCATAGCAGCGGTCTTATAGACCAGGGCGCGGGCTGCCTCAACCTGCATAGCCATATCTGCGATCATGAAGCGGATCGCCTGGTGCTGGGCAATGGGTTTACCAAAAGTTACCCGTACCTTGGCATACTCTACTGCCTGATCCAGCGCAGCCTGGGCTAAGCCCACACTCAAGGCCCCAACCAGAGGCCGGGATTTATCAAAACCATCCAGGGCCATAACAAATCCTTTGTTTTCTTCGCCGACCAGGTTTTGGGCTGGCACAATGGCATCCTCAAAGATCACTTCTGCGGTCTGGGTGCCCCGCATACCCATCTTATCCTCGATCTTGCCGGTAGAGATACCTGGAGTATCCCTCTCAACGATAAAGAGAGAGACGCCTTTGGCCCCTTTACCTGGGTTGGTAACAGCAAATACCGACAGGATATCCGCCATGCCACCACTGGTAATGAAGCATTTGCGGCCATTTAAGACATAATTGTCCCCTTGTCTCACTGCCCTGGTCTTTATAGCGGCAGCATCAGAACCGGCTTCGGGCTCTGTGAGGCAGATCGCAGCCAGATACTTGCCCGTAGCAAACTGGGTCAGATACCGGCTCCGTATATCCTCCTTAGCCCCGGCTTCTATACAATCTATCGCCAGGTAATGTCCGCCCAGAATAGCCGCGGCAGCCGGGATCACTTTACCTAATTCTTCCACGACAATGCAAGCGGTAGTGAGGTTTCCACCGGGGCCACCACACTCCTTAGGGATAATCAGAGACAGTAAGCCCAGTTCCTGGACAAAATTGCGGATAGTATCATAATATTCATGATCTTTCCGATCAATCTCGGCAACCAGCGGGGCCATCTTCTCCTGCGCGGCCCGCCGAACCGTCTGCTGCAACAGCTTCTGCTCATCTGTCATTCCTAACTGCATAATGCCCTCCTTATCTTTTTTCCTTTCTACTCTCTGCTACCCGTTGCTGGATATGCTGGACAATCTGGGAGAGGGGCGTGCCAGAATTGAAATTGCCAGTGATGCCCTGGGCCGCATCTATGCGGTGAAATTTTGAAAAGGATGATACCTGGTTTTAGAAATTTTTGGGGAAACTCCAACTTGGAAAATAATAGGCTGCCTACTGGGTCTTCGGGGGGGCCGGGTTGACCAAACCCTGGCCTAGCGTTAGGGGTACCAGCTCGATCAGATCCTCCACTGTCCACCGTCCCTCCTTCTTATAGATCGTCTTGACTTCTGTCGGATGGTTGTAGAGGAAGACCCGCGGGCCGATAACCCCGATGATCTGGCCGTTGATATGGGCGGCCTCGTCGGTGGCCAGGTAAGCTACCACGGGGGCCACGTCCTCCGGAGGTGGTAGGGGCCAGCTAATACCCGGCAGGGCTGTCCCTTCCTCCACCCGCTTTTTCCATATCTCCTCGGTAACTAGACCTGCCATGCGAGTGGCCGCCCCGGGCATAAAGGCATTCACTGTAATCCCGTATCGGCCCAGCTCCCGTGCCACGGCCCGCGTGAAGCCAGCGATACCTGCCTTGGCAGCGCAGTAGTTGGAGTGGCCCGGTTCTCCGATAAGACCCGCTGCTGAGGTGCAGTTGATGATACGGCCACTCTTCTGCTGGCGCATAAGCTGGGAGGCAAATTTGGTGGTAATGAAGGTCCCCTTAAGGTGAACGGCGATCACTATGTCCCACTCCTCCTCGGTGAGGTTGAAGACCATCCGGCCACGGTCGTTGCCGGCTACATTGGCCAGGATATCAATACGGCCGAACTGGTTGATGGCTGTCTGGACGATGGCCTGCCCACCAGCCATGGTGGCCACGCTGTCATAGTTGGCTACAGCCGTCCCCCCGGCCCGACGGATTTCCTCAGCTACCTGGTCAGCCGGCCCGCTCGATGCTCCCTCGCCCGTCGTGGAGCAGCCCAGATCGTTGACTACCACCTTTGCCCCCTCAGCCGCTATGGCCAGGGCGATGGCCCGCCCAATGCCATTGCCCGCTCCCGTGACAACTGCTACTTTGTCTTTTAGTCTGTCTGTCATTGCTCTTCCCTCCTATTACGATTAAGAATAGTTACCAGGCGGTCCCACTTGTTTCCCGTCCGGGGGTTGGGTGGCCGCTTCTTGAAAATGATGGCACACAAAATCCTTATTATTCTACCGCTCGGTAAATCTAACTTCAAGTATTATCTGCCTCTTTACTCCAGGAACCCTTCCAGTTCCTACCAGTGCAGGGTAACACCACCAGCAGCACAGTGAACACCTACCGGGCAGGTAAATTTTATGGTCGTTTATATTATAACGGAGCTCTAGTTCGGCCAGCCATTTTATCTGCTGGGCATCCCATTCTATCCTATTCGTAAGTCATTCCAGGTAATAAATGGCGCCGAGGAAAATGTTTGACATTAAACCTATCGGTAGGTAAAATATTCGCCTGAATATAACATGCTAATGATAATTATTTCAACCTGTTTCTGAAAAAATGGTTTAACAAAATTATCAGTGGCGTAAATAACCACGAATGAGCACAAATAAAAACGAATAAAACCGAATGAGCATAAAGTGCATGAAGTCGGATTTATCAGCTAATTTTTTCGGATTTTAGAATCAATTTTGTAAAATTGCGGAGGGAGGTAGGAAAACAATGGTACAGGTAGTGAAAGCAAAGACTGTGGGTAAAAAGGAGTTGTCTTCTGAGTATATCTTCTTGAGCTATTTCAACCCTAAAAGGAAAAAGCTGGCGGAAGAGAATATCCCCCGGCATTTAGATATTGAGCTCCTGGATCGCTGTACCGGGGGTTGTAAGTTTTGCTGGAATTATTCTACCCCGTCAGGCCAAAAGGTACTGCCCAGGGAGCGGCTGTTTAATCTCATAGATGAGGCCGCTCAATTAGGTACTGTATCCATTGAGTGGCAGGGTGGTGAGCCCTTGTTTTATCCCTGGCTATTTGAGGCCTCAGAATATGCCGCAGAAAAGGGGATAGAGTGCTGCGTCTTTACCAGCGGCATCCCTTTAACTAAGCAGATGTGCAAAAAGATCGTGAAGTGGGGGGGCTTGCAATATGTAGGCCTCAATATTGAGACTACCAATGAGCGGGTCTTTGCCAGGATCCATGATCATCCGAAAACCTTAAAAAAGAAGTTAGATAACTGGAAAAGTTTATTAGATGCCGGTTTCCCTTCTAGCCGGGTCTTTGTCTCTACTACCCTTACCAAGCCGGTTGCAGAGGCCATAGAAGAGACCATAGATTATTTTGTGGATGAGATGAAGGTTGCCCATGTCTTCCTCTTCCCTTATAAGCCACAGGGGCCAACCTCTCTCACTCATTTGGAACGTGAGTGGGAGCCCAGCTTAGATGAGGTACGGCGGGCCATGGAGTATCGGGCAAAGAGGCTCTCTCCGGAATGGCTCAGGATTGCTACCCTCGATACCCCACATATTCATTGTATTTACAAATGCTATATTAACATTGATGGTGAAGTTGCACCCTGTAATTGGCTCACTCATATGTCGGCCGGGAATATTCATGAGAAGAGCTTTATTGATATCCATGAGCCCAATAAAGAGATGCTCCATTTTAAGACCATCAAGATAAAGGGAAAGTGTGCTGATTGCGAGCATAATGATGTCTGTTTTGGCTGTCGGGGCAATGCCTGGCGCTACCTGGGCGATGTAGAAGCCAGTGACCCCAAGTGCTGGAAGAATCCTGAGTCACCCCAATATGTCTGGCAGATGGATATGAAATGAGAGCGAGTATAAGGTGAAGATTAGGATGATATGATGCAAAGAAAGATGGGTAAAAGGTTGCATAAATCTATGTTCCCGGTAATTAAAATCTTTGATTAAGGCAGGAGATATTTTAGGAGGGAGAATTATGGCGACATATCGGGAAGATATCTTTGATAAATATATCAGTCCGAGGAAAGTACGGGCCTGGAAAGAGAAACGGCCTTATTATATTGATTGGGAATTGACTACTAAATGCCCCCATACTTGTAAGTTTTGCTTTAGCAATTCAGATGCTAACCCCAACCCGCAATATATGCCAAAGGAAAAGGTATTTGAGGTATTGGATGACCTGGCTACTCTGGGTTTTTGTCAGATTTATTGGGATGGTGGGGAGTCCTTGTTGCACCCAGATTTTTTTGAGATCCTGGCCTATGCCTCTCATGTTGGTATAGGCTGTGGGGCATTTTCTGGTGGTTTACCCCTAACCAGGTCTATGAGCAAGAAGGTGGTAGAAGCTTATCAGAAGAGGTATCTCAATGTCTTTGGTATCCATATAGATAGTATCAACCCCGAAGTCTTTGCCCGGCTCCATTCTAATCCCAAAGAACTCTCCGCTCGAATACAAGGATATAAAAACCTCCTTGAGGCCGGGTTTCTCCGGGAGCGCATCCTGCCCTGTATCACCCTGACCGGCCCAGCCGCGGAGGCTATTGAGGAAACTATTGACTGGTATGTTGATGAGATGGGGGCAAGATTCGTAGAGATGTCGGTATTTAAGCCCATGGGCAGTGGTAGCATCAAGCGTGCGTTAGAGCCCAGCCTCTCTGATGTAAAACGGGCTTTTGAGTACCGGGCCAAGAAATTTAATAGCCCCAACTGGGCTCGGATGGGCTCTACGGAATGTACTACTATTCAGTGCCGCACTAATGTCTATCTGACGGTAGATGGTTTGGTCATGCGCTGTGGCCAGATGCCCCGGGAGATGGCTTCAGGTAACGTTTATCAGCAGCGCTTCTATGATATCTACCAGCAGCATAAAGAGACCATCTCCATGCGAGATATCTCGGTAAAAGGTAAGTGCGCCCAGTGTGAGAATAATGATATTTGCGTGGGTTGTCGTGCGGCGGCCCTGCATTATACCGGTGATCTAGCTGGTCCAGACCCAAAATGTTGGCTCAACCCCGAGGCCCAGGAGAAATATCTCGCATAAGGCCCGGGTTTTTGCCTAAATTTTTTCGAGCATTATTCATAATAACAACCGCAAAGACGCAAAGATATCCACATCGTAAGGAGTGAGGAGTTAGGGGTAAGGGGATGAGGAGTTATCGCCTTATGCCTTTTTGTGTCCTTTGCGGCTTTGCGTTTCTGCAGTGATGAATAATTCCGTTTAATTATTGAGCAAGGCATTAAGGGTATCCAGATTCATCTTATCTTCCGGTTGGCCCCCTGGGGTTTCTAAAATCATAGATATATTTTGGAATCGCTGATCATGCAACAGGCGTTTAAACAATTCTAAGCCCAGGACCCCTTTGCCTATATGTTCATGCCGGTCTATACGGCTCCCTAACCCCTTCTTGGAGTCATTAAGGTGGATGACCTTGAGCTGTGGTAGGCCAATAAGCCGGTCAAAATTCTCCCAGGTTTGATAATAACCCTTTTCCTCTTTTATATTATAACCAGCCGCATAGGCATGACAAGTATCGAAACATACCCCCATCCGGTGAGGTTCTTCCAGAGACTTTATTATCTGGGCTATATGTTCGAAGCGGTAACCCAGGGCACTGCCCTGGCCGGCAGTAGTTTCTAAAAGGATCTTTAGTTGGAAGCCCTTGGTCTTTCGGTGCAAGATATTGAAGCTTTCTATTAGTTTTCTGAGGCCCCCTTCTTCTCCGGCGTCTTTATGGGCGCCAGGATGGGTAACTAGATAGGGTATCTTCAGAGACTCTGCTCTTTCCATCTCCTCCAGGAAGGCTTGTAGAGATTTTTCCCATTGTTCGCTATCGGGTGAGGCTAGATTTATCAGGTAAGAGTCATGGGCTACTACAGGTGAAATATTGGCGCTAGTTCGGCTTTCTTGAAATTTTTCTATCTCATCAGGTAAGATTCTTCTGGCCTTCCACTGGTTAGCATTCTTGGTGAATATCTGGATAGTATTGCAACCGATCTCTTGACCCCGCAGTGGAGCATAAAAAATCCCCCCGGAAATAGATACATGGGCACCTAAGAGCATATCTTTTACCCAGTTCGCAGTAAGGAGTGAGTAAGTGAGCAGGTAACTGCTTACTGCTCACTTCTCAATCCATATAATTTTTCTTCAAGCACTCCCAGTAGAGAGCAAATGGACTCTGGCAAAGACTTATCTAGCCTGATACCCGAAGCATAAGGATGGCCGCCACCGCCAAATATATGGGCTATCTCTTGAACATTTACTTTCCCTTTAGAGCGGAGGCTGATCCTGGTCTTTTCCTGGCCTATCTCCTGGAACAGGATAACTACCTCCACCCCTTCGATAACCCGGGGGAATTCGACAAAACCCTCTACCTCATCGGGGTGTACATGATAGGTGTTTAATAGCTCCTGGGTAACCGCGAGATATGCTACCTTATTTTGGCAACACGATTCAATAGAGGAGAGGAGTTTGCCCAGGAGTCTCATCCTATCCCAGGATCCCTGCTCATAAACCTTAGAATATATCTCATGACTTACTACCCCGGCTCTTATTAATTGGGCTGCCATTTCATGGGCCTTAGCATTAGTATTAGAAAAGCGGAAAGAACCGGTATCGGTCAAGAGAGAAACATAGAGGGCTTCAGCCATGGGCTTGGTTAGCTTGACCTCTAAGCGGTTTATAAGCTCAAATATTAATATGCCAGTATTAGACGCCCCCTCATCTACCATATTTATATCACCCGGCCTATCCTGGGCGGGGTGATGATCCAGGCAGATTTTCAGGGCCGGGCTATCTTTAACCATCTCTTTTAGCCTGCCGAGCCTCTGCCAGTCACTGATATCCAGAATAAATATGCCATCCAGGGATGGTAGTTTTAGGGGTACAGTGGGGGTATTAGCCAGGGTCTCTATCTCGCTATTAGGGTCTAGAAAGGTTAAGTAATATGGCAGAGGGCTATCATTAATAATCCGTACCTCTTTGCCAAGACCCTTCAGGAGATAGTTGAGGGCCATTTCTGAGCCAATGGCATCTCCATCGGGATTAATGTGGGTAGTAAGCATGAACCTCTCCCCTCGCCTGATCAGATCAATAATATGTTTCCAATTAGCCTCAGGTAGAGTGTTCATTGCGTACTCGTTCTCTGATCAACCTGGCTAAAGTATGGGGATCAGTAATGGGCTCCCAGCAACTGTTACCTAAGCAAACAAGGAGGGTAGGGACTGCCTTATCCTTATCTCGATCCGCATGCCGGATACCCTTCCAGGGATAAAACACCCTAAGGCCCTCTTCCCATAACCTTGAGTCTCCTCCCTCGACCGTGATGCTCATCAAGGGGGTTAGATATCTTTGCACCGCCAGGAAATACCTGACCGCCAGAAAACCATGCTGGTGAATAGATAGTTTGAAGGACAGGAGGGTCTTTTCTGCCAACTGGTGATACTCTTCTTCATCGGTCAAGGAATAAAGATTCAGGAAGAATAAAACGGCTGTGGCATTAAGCTCCAGGGGCTTGATCGGTCTAGCCAGATAACCCAACCTGGCGACATCCTTAATAGTATCAAAAAAACCTTCGCCTTCAAGGTCGGCGTAGCTGGTTTTTATGGTCTGGGCGAGATTAATGGCCCGGGTTAGATAGGCACTGTCTTGAGTGAGTTGAAAGCTATCTAGCAAGGCCTGGCCTAGATAAACGGCATCGGTGAGGAGTCCCGGCACTTGTGGGCTTTCCTTAAAATAGTGGCATAAGACCCCTCTTTCGGTATAGCAATGGGTGAGGATAAAAGTGAGGGTAGTCAGGGCAAAATCCCGCAGATAAGGGTCTCCCAGGATGCTATAGGCATATAAGTAGCTGCTTATTGTCTTGGCGTTCCAATTGGTATATATAGTTCGGTCTATCGTTGGTGCAGAAACCCGCTGTCTGTCCACCTGGTTTAACTTATAATACTCCTCATCGGCATCCTGACTCCCATAAAATCCCCCCGCCTCCGGGTTAGACAAAGTATTCTTAAGGTAGTTAATTATCTGTTGGGCTTTATCACGGTATTTATTATCGCCGCTAACCATATAGGCTTCGAGATAGAGCTTTATAAAGCCGGCATTATCTTCTAGCATCTTTTCAAAATGGGGAATGCCCCAATTCCGGCTAGTAGAATAGCGGAAAAACCCCCCTTCTTCCTGGTCATACATACCGCTCCAGCCCATTTTATCCAGGCTGGTGAAGACTATCTGGCCAAATACATCATCTCCGGTCAAAAAATAATGGTACAGGGCCAGGGTAAGGGCATCCAGGTTAGGAAACTTGGGCTCCCGGCCAAAACCACCATGAAACGGATCGAAGGCCTCCTCCAACTTCCTTAAGCCAGCTTTAAGGAATGATGTATCTATAATACCATCCTGGCCGGGATGATAACGGGGAACAATATCTTCTAGTTGAGTTTGCTGCAGAATTTGGGCATAGAGATCTACCCTTCGCTGGTGATATACCTGGACGACTTGAAGGAGCAGTTGCTGGAGTTGAGCCGGGGGTATATAAGTTCCTCCGCTAAGCAGATGCCCTTCAGGGGTTAAAATGGCCGTAGTAGGCCACCCACCCAGGTTATAGCGCTCATTTATATCTGGCCGTCTATCATTATCTACCCTGATAGGGACAAATTCGTTGTTTATTAGCTCTATAACCGCTGGGTCGGAATAGGAGGTTTGATCCATTACATGGCACCAGTGGCACCATACCGCACCAATGGCTAATAGTATAGGCTTATCTTCGGCCTTAGCTTTATTAAAGGCCTCTTCTCCCCATTCCTGCCACAATATTTGGTCTAATTGAGCCATGACTCTCTATTTGGGACGCAGATTTACGCAGATTCATGCATCTTTTGCTGCGTTCATCTGCGCCCAAAAAGGGCAATAAAATAAACCCTAAATTCGAAATCCTAAATCTTAAACAATATCTAAATCCAAGGCCCAAATAGTCAACTGTTTTGAATTTAGATCATTCTACTTATGGAGTTAATTATTGGATCTTTTCGGGATAACATATAGTAGCGTTATCTACCGATACCCTGCCACATTTACTACAAACATATTCTATATGCTTCATCGCCTCCCGACATATATGGTATCGCACATCATGGAATTGACCGCCACAATAATTGCAGCACAACTTCTCTACCGATACCGGGTCACACAGATGTCCCCTATCACTGGATTGTTTACCACAGCTCCTGCATATAAGAGTACTTTGTTGCTCTGTAGTCATAGCATACCTCCTCAAAAAAATATGGCTAATCTTAATTTGCTGTTATTCTGTTACTAATAGAAGCAATATTCATACCACCCGGAATCAGAGGATTATTCTAGTTGGCTTTTTGGGAGAGAGTAAGGATATAGCCAGCTAATTGCCCTATCTGTTCGGGCGATAAAGAAGCTTTCCAGGCTGGCATAGCTGTCCCCGGAACCCCCCCAGTAATAGTCTTTATTATTTGCTCCTTGCTACCACCAAACTTCCATTGGCCGGAGGTAAAATCTCGCGGTTTAGGGTTTAAAGCAGTAGCCGCTGGGCCATCGCCTTTACCCTGAGGGCCATGACAAGGGGCACATTTTTCCAGGAAGAGTTTGTCGGGAGGTTCTTGGGGTGCTGTTATGGATATTGGATAGAGCAGAATAACCGCCAGGAAAACTAAAACAAGACTCTTCTTCCCCATCTTACCTCCAGATAAAAGTGAGCAGTAAGCCGTTAGCAGTAAGGAGTAACTATTTACTCCTTACTCTTAACTAAATTGCTTAGTGTTCTTTGTGGCTTTGTGGTTTATCTTACCTGCTTTGCTTCTCCCTTTCTTTCGCTTCACTCAGGACAAGCCTTGCCCTTTCGGAATTGATGGATTCGCTTCGCTCACCACAAGCATACTGAAAAACCGGGTTATTAAAAAGGAAATTCCTATGCTATCAAGTTTCCACTGCTATTACCTGAGTGACCTCTGGCACCTCTGCCTTTAGTCTCCTCTCTATACCCATAGTAAGGGTCATCTGTGCCCCTGGACAGCCAGCACATGCCCCAGTCAATTTGACCTTAACCACTCCATCTTCCACATCTACTAATTCTACATCGCCACCATCCTGCTGGAGAAAAGATCTTAGCTCTTCTAAAGCCTTCTCTACTCTTTCTCTCATTGAAAATTCCTCCATTTTAGTTAAGTTTGTTGCCACGTAACTACTCAGGCACAAAGTGGCAAAGGCACATAGGCACAAAGCAGAGCGGAGCAGGGTCGTTTCATTGTTTTTTTCCTACTTTGTGCCTTTGGCTCTCTGTGCCTCTGTGCCTACCTGAATAGTTACGTTGCCACAAAGAGACAAAGGTAATTTGGATCATTAGGTTAGTAGGTCATTGGGTTATTGAGTTATCCTGTCTGCGTGCAACGCACAGGCAGGTAGGTAATTAAATCACCTAATGACCTTTTACTCCTCTCTTAGTGCTCTTTGTGGCTTTGTGGTTTATTCTTAAAAGAGTATCTCTTTACCTAAATTTCTATTAAAATTATACCTAGATTTTAAGTCTTTTGCTACCTGTCCGCTGGCAGGCGGGGAAGAACCCGGGAAACCCCATATGTGCAATAGCGCACCGATAGAAGGGTGGAATTGCACGCCCCACTTAAACGGGCAGCCAGATATTTACCCGGGTCCCCTGATTAACCCGGCTTTCTACTTCTATCCTTCCTAAATGACTCTGGACAATCTTGTGACATATAGATAGTCCTAAGCCCGTACCTTTTTTCCCATAGGAAAAGAAGGGGTCAAAAATCTTTTTTAGCTTATCGGGTGGGATACCGCAGCCGGTATCACGGAATTCTATCACAACTCCTTTGGCAGATGAAAGGCTTTTGCCTTTAATGTCTTTCGTTGACTGGTCATAAACTCCGGGCGGGGCTGCAGTTACAGTTATCCCTAGCTCTCCTCCATCAGGCATAGCCTCCATAGCATTGACAATAATATTCAGAAAGACTTGTTTTATTTGGTCTTTATCCAAAAGGAGTTTAGGGACGTTTTTGGGAAATTTTTTTATTATCTTTATCTTGTTAGAACTTATCTGCTTATCCAATAGGACCAGAGTATCTTCTATTAGGTCTGCCAGGTCACAAAGGGAGGGGTGAGGGCCTTTGGGGGCAGAGAAGTCCAAAAACTCATGGATAAATTTATCCAGCCTCTTTATCTCCCGTATAAGGGTCTGAATATCTCCTTTACGGGGGTCGTTCTCATCAGTATCTTCATCCAGGAGTTGAGTTATTGAGCCAATAGCTACTAATGGGTTGCGGAGTTCATGGGCTATTCCTGCTGCTAGGTGGCCTAAACTGGCTAATCTCTCCGCTTCCACCAATTGATATCGTAGTATCTTCCGCTCGGTAATATCTTTAACTATCTCAATAATATATTTTACGTTTCCCTCATCGTCCTTTAAAGGGAAGGTAGCTATCTCCCAGTGCCTCTCTAAACCGTCAGGCTCTAAAGTGGTAAAGGCAGAATTTTGAGGGGCTCCTGTCTGATAGGTATCCATTGTAACACAATGTTCAGGAGGTAGGGGAGACTGGTGATATTCCTGGTAGCAATGCCTTCCTATTAACTCTTCTAAAGGCTTGCCCAGGTATTCCTGGGCTGACCGATTAGCATAGATAATCTTATAATCTCTATCCAGAATCTTTATCATATCCTGGATTCCATCCAGGACCGATCTAAAAAAATCCCAGCTATTTAGTGCCTCCTGTGCCATATTTACCTTGATAGTATATGAATTTCCTTCTTGGACACAGATAGACGCAGATTAGGCCACCAAGGCACTAAGGAGTAGTAAATGAGGTGCCATTGGTGTCTTTGAGCCTTAGTGGCAGGGAAAGGCTTCGCCCTTGAGGGCTCAAGCCCGAAGGGTTAGCCAGGTGATCCGTGTTCATCTGTGTCTATCCGTGGCAAGTCTTTGGGATACTTTATTTGGCTAAACTGTTGCTTCAACTATAATAAAAACCTCTCGAATGTCGGAATTAAGATAAAAATAGCCTATTTATAGTTTAAAGGCAAATATTGTATTTCCATAAAGCACGGTTTGTGCTATGGTAATGCTAAATTTAATTTAGAGGGAAATTAACTTTAAAGATTCGTAGGGCTTTGGATACACAATGAACAGTAAGGTGGATTTGCATATCCATACCTGGGCTTCAGATGGTAAGAAGGCCCCCAGGGAAATAGTCTCTAAAGCTAAGGCCCATGCCCTCGCGACTATTGCTATCACTGATCATGACAACCTGTCAGGGATAGAAGAGGCCCTGGTAGAAGGAGAATCCCTGGGCGTGGAGGTTATACCTGGTGTGGAACTTAGTGTGCAGTACAAGGATTATAAAGATATCCATATTCTGGGCTATTACATTCGCTGGAGAGAAGGTGAATTAGTCAATACTTTGCTGGAATTTCAGCAGAGGCGGCTAGAGAGGGGAGAAAAGATCCTGGCAAAGACAAACCAATGCCTTAAGAATAAAGGTAAAAGGCCATTAGATTATGAGAGTATATTGCGGGAGGCCAGGGGTTCGTTGGGCCGGATGCATTTAGCCAGAGAATTAGTAGGCCATGGCTATGTGGCAGATATTAATGAGGCCTTCAGTAGGTATCTTAACCCCTGCAATATCCCAAAGGCGAGATGCACGGTTCAGGAAGCTGTTGCTATTATAAAAGGAGTAGCCGGGCTGTCGGTATTGGCTCATCCCCGGTTAATAACTCCCGACCAAAAACTCCTCGAAGAGATAGTGGCTGAATTTAAAGGGTATGGCCTGGATGGATTGGAAGGGATATACCCCGGTCTAGCCTATTCGGATCTAAAGTTTTACCAGTATTTATGTCAGAAATATGATCTCATATTGACAGGTGGTTCAGATTATCATGGTGATGAAGAACCCGAGGATCGTTTCGGGGCCGCCGAAGACTATGGTAGGTTAAACTATAAGTTGGTCATTAACTTGAGACAGAGATATTTTGACCAGAAATCTTGCCTCATATGCTTTGAGGGACTGGCTAATCAACTCGGAGAACCATTAATGGAAAAGATCATTGACCATTATGGCTTTCAACCCTTTTCCTTTTCTGATTTCTCTCCTGGGATTGCTCCCGGTAAGGATTGGGACCCAGGCCAGTTAATCCCCTTCCTGGAACATAATAAGACCATCCTCCTGGACGACTCATTGCCAAAAGGAGTATGGGAATTTCTTGAAAAACAAGGGATAAAAACATTTGTTTTTTGCACAGGACAAACCCCACGAAAAAGTTATCCCTTTTCATGGATAACCTGGATTCCAGTGACAAAATTACCTGTCTGCCTTGGCACAGGCAGGTCGCCCCATTATTTGGCCCATTTAATTGCCCTGGCCTATTGACGTAAGGAGTGAGCAGTACAAGGCAAAAACCACTTACGCCTTACTCCTTACGCCTCACTCCTTACCCCTTACAGATTAGCCTAAGTCGCCATATTGATATTGCAGGATAGTAAGGAGGGTCAGGGCAACGGTTTCTACCCGGAGTATGCGGGGGCCCAAGCCGGTAGGTAAAAAACCATAATCCTGGGCCTGTCCTATTTCTTGCCGGGTAAGACCCCCTTCGGGGCCAATAATCAGGGTTATGGTTTCAGGGGAGGTATCTTTAGGTAAGACGTCCCTTAAGCGCCTGAGCTTTTCTTCTTCCCAAAGAATTAGCTTTAAGTCAGCTTTAGCGGATAACGAACAGAACTCCTCTAGACCCGCTATATTGCCGATGTGAAGGATTTTCCTGCTCCCTGATTGTTTAGCAGATTCCTGGGCTATTTTCTGCCAGCGGGCTATTTTGAAGCTAGTAGTTTTAGAATTAAGACGCACTAAAGTCCTTTGAGTCAATAATGGTGCTAATTCAGATGCCCCTAACTCTGAGGCCTTTTGCACGATTAGGTCCATCTTATAACCCTTGGGTAGGGCCTGCCCTATTGTGATCATGGGCTGCCTGGGAGGTTCTCGGCCGTATTCTGTTAACATCTCCGGCTCTAAACCAGCTATTACCCACCCCTTTTCGATAACATCTATCTTAGCCTGATATCTATTTCCCGGTTGATCGCAAACTTTTATCTTATCCCCGATGCCCAGGCGTAAGACTTTTGTTATATGTCTGACATCGGGACCGGTTATTAATACCTTGTCAGGAAGAAAATTCTCTGGTGGGATAAAAAATACCGGCATAATAAATCAACGCAAGATGTAAAGTGTAAAACTGAGGTAATGTATTCCTTAGCTTTGCGCTTTTAGTTTTGTGTTTTACGTTTCCTCAGGTAGCAAGGGGCAGGTCAATAGTAAAGGTAGTCCCTTGCCTGGGCTGGCTCTCTACGGAGATTAGCCCATCATGCCTCTTTACGATGCCATGGCAGACCGTCAGCCCTAAACCGGTGCCTTTACCGGCAGCTTTAGTGGTAAAGAAGGGGTCAAAGATTTTGGGCAGCAGTTCCGGAGGGATGCCACACCCGGTATCAGAAATAACAATTCTTACCCAATTCCTCTCCTGGTTTATATATGGGGCAGTAGTAATTGTACCCCTTCCCCCTTTGGGCATAGCATCTCTGGCATTGATAAGGATATTAACAAATAATTGGATAAGCTCTGCACTATCGCCATAGAGTATTAAAGGCTGGGGATCTAGTTTGACAATTAGATCTATCCCTTCCTTGGGAAAATCGTACTCTATTAAAGATAGGGCTTCTTTTAGAGTAGCATTTAGGTCTAACATGGTCTTTTCCTGGAGAGAAGAGTGAGAAAACTGGCGCAACCCATTTATAATATTCGTCACCCGCTTGACTTGATCCTCAATCTTCTTCAACTTTTCTATCACGCTATCATCCCATTTCTGCTTTTGCATCAGCAGTTGACTAATGCCCAGGATGACCTGCATGGGGTTAAATATCTCATGGGCCGCACCGCCCGCCAGCATACCGATAGAGGCCAGTTTTTCACTCTGGAATACCTGCCTCTCTAAGGCCTTCTTCTCGGTTAAATCCTTCGCTATCCCTAAGGTTCCCACTATCTCTCCCCTGTCATCCCGCAAAAGAATAGCTGAGATCAAGTAAGGGACGACCTTTCCTCCTTTTTCTACTAGTTCCAGCTCATAGTTCATCAACCTACCTTCTTTTTTAAGGATAGCCATTATCTTTTTGGCCTCTTTCTCGCCTTCGCGGTAGAACTTCCAAGGAGGCTGCCCTAGCATCTCTGCCGGGCTATACCTTGTCTCTGTCATAAGCCCAGGGTGATAGAAAGTAACTATGCCATGGATGTCGGTCATTATGATGGGGTCCGCAATATTTTGGATAATATTGTCCAGGAATTCTTTATTATCTCTTAGCTCTTTTTCTAATCTCTTCCGCTTGGTGATATCCCGGGAAATGCCCTGAAAACCCATAGGTTTGCCAGAATGGTCTCTAAGTAATACCCCCCGGGTCTCCAGGATAGCCCGCTCACCATTTGTCTTTACTATCTCAATTTCAAAACTGGCCTGAGTAGTCTCTCCCTGGAGCAACTGTTGTACGACCCTCTCAAGCTTAATGAGTTCCTCGGGCTTATCGGGAGGGAGAACATCCCTTATATGTATCCTATCGCTTAAACCATAACCAGTGAATTCGCGGGCCGCGAGATTAGCCTCTATGAAGTTTCCTTCTAAATCAAACAGATAAATTAAATCATTGGCATAGGTGAAGATATGCTGGTATTTTTCTTTGGCGCGGGCAAGCCTTTGCTGGAATAGGGTCCGCTCGGTAGCTATCCCCATCTGGCTAGTAATGCTCTCCAGGAAAGGCAGTATCTCGGGTTTAAAATAGTTATACTCCCGGCTGGCCAGGGCTAAAAATCCTAAAAGGCTTCTTTCCCGCGATTTTATTGGCACATAGACCGCTGATTTTACCCCTTCCCGTAAGAGCTTCCTTCGGGGGAGCCTGGGGTCTTGCTCGAAATTTTCTATAACAAGGGAATTACCTTGACAAAGAGAGGTATAGAGGGGTGAATCTTCTATATTAAACGGCGAGGCATTCTCCTCGGTAATATAATTGGCGGAAAGACCCCTGCCAACTATCATCGGGGCAGTCCTGGCTCTAGGATCGAAAGAGCGGATATG